>Ga0308309_10000036_pt1 | contig 127323 bp, 115 predicted proteins | sample HubBroMetageWFT5_FD_192491 | JGI IMG/M metagenome (GOLD analysis project Ga0308309, IMG submission 192491) | Warmed and freeze-thawed soil microbial communities from the Hubbard Brook experimental Forest, New Hampshire - Hubbard Brook CCASE Soil... | ecosystem: Environmental > Terrestrial >...
CGATGGCCGACATCTTCGATTTTAGTCAGCAGGCCAATCCATTTAAGCCCGAGCCGCTCCCGCGCGTTACGTCTTGCGGCGGCTCGCCCAGCGCGCAGCAGATTATCGAGAAGGACGGCGGCGTTCCTGAATGAAGCAAGATCGTGATACGATCGGGACGAGCAGCCGCGCGCTAGGCATTTGTTTAGCCGCTGCTATGCTCGCGGGCTGCGGCGGATCGCAGCCGCTAGTCGGCACGCCGGGCGCGATACAGCAAAGCGTGGCGCAGTCGTTGCCCCTCGCTCAACATGACGCGATCGCGGCGCACGGCGATGATAGATCGTCATGGATGGCGCCGGATGCCGTGACGCAAGATCTGCTGTACGTTGGTGGCAACAGCGGCGACGTGACCGTGTACTCGTACCCGAAAGGCAAGCTGCTGGGAACGCTCACCGGATTCAACCTACCGGCAGGCGAGTGCGTGGACAAAGCGGGCGACGTTTTCATTACGGATTTGGCTCTCAGCAAAATCTTTGAGTATCGGCATGGCGGCAAGAAGCCAATCCAGATCTTACAATCCGCAGCTTACGATCCCGCTGGCTGCGCGATCGACCCGACAACCGGGAATCTTGCCGTCACGAGTCTAGGCCGCGGCTCCAGCGGCAACGTCGCGATCTTCCCGCATGCGCAGGGCACTCCGACAACGTACACCGATCCGAACATCTACAACTATTTTTGGTGCGGCTACGATCCTCAGGGCAACCTGTACCTCGATGGCGAAGCTTACAACCCGAAGCCTTTCAAATTCGCCGAGCTTCCCAAGGGAAGCAGCACCTTTACGGACATTACGCTACCCCTGAAGATGTACTTTCCAGGCGGCGTTCAGTGGGACGGCAAATATGTAGCGGTCGGCGACCAAGCACACAATTCGCAGCCTACGGGAATAATCTTCCAGTTCAAGGTCACAGGCTCACGCGCGACACTCGAGGGCACAACGACTCTGGGGGGATCGGAGTACGTCCAACAGTTTTGGATTCAGAGCCCTAGAGTTATCGGCGGCAACAGCGGTGGTAGTCATTACAACGAAGTCCATTACTGGAATTATCCGGCTGGCGAAAACCCTACCAAGACGATCACAAAAGGCGTTGGCGGCCCCCAGGGTACCGTCGTCAGCCTCGCCCCCGACCGCTAAGCCTCGCAGCATGCACAACGCTAAGGGAGCTAAGCAGATGAAGCTTGCAGAGTTTGGCCGCGATACGCTAAGCAGCTGCGTCGCGGTTGCAATGCTCGCAGGCTGCGGCGGATCGCAGCCGCCGATCGGCGCGCCAGTAGCGATGCCGCAAAGCCGTGCAGTCGCAATGCACGCCGAACGTGGCGGATCGTGGATGCTTCCGGAAGCGAAGGCTGGTCCGACATATCAGACGACGGGGCCTCTGCTGTATGTTACGAATTTCACGTACAACACCGTGACTGTGTATCACGCGAATGCGAGAAACCTCGCTCCAATCGCCACTATCTCGGACGGTCTCAATGTGCCATCTGGCGATTGCTTAGACAGCCTGGGGACGCTCTACGTTACGAATGAGCCAATCAGCGGCCCTGGCTGGGTTTCGGAGTATCCCCTTGGCAAGACGACGCCGTCGAAGGTCGTTACAAATGGCATGAATACTCCGGGCAATTGCGCGATCGACAGCAAAGGCAATCTTTGGGTAACAAACATCGGCGGTCCCAACGTCACCGAGTATCTGTTCGGCTCGAAGAAGCCAGCCGCAAAGATTACGAAGGGACTAGTGTATCCGGTCGGCATTGCGATCGATCACTTCGGCAACCTGTACGTCTCGAATCGCCTCAGCGAATATTCTGGCAACGTTGTGGTGTATTTACCTGGCAGCAAGTCTCCAGCCCGAACCATCACGGACGGCGTGGCCTCACCAGTGGGCATCGCCGTGGATTCAACAGGGGCGCTCTACGTAACCAACATCGTGGAAAACAATGTCGAAGAGTACCGCTCGGGCCGAAGCCATCCATATCGAATGATCACACAAGCCATGAATGGGCCAACGGCGGTGACAGTTAATAAGAAAGGCTGGCTCTACGTCGCCAACTACGGAAACAACATCGTCGTCGAGTTTCCGCCGGGCCCAACCACGCCGTCTCGCCGGCAAATTAGCAAGGGGGTCTATACGCCTGAAGGAGTGGCGCTCCATCCACCACTCCTGCCTTGAGCCTCGAAGGAGCACAACGGCATAACCGTCAGCCTCGCACCCCGTTAGCCCCCCACCGCCCGGCCCGCCCACGGCTTCGCGAACGCGAGGGGGTTTTGCATCGCGACTTAGCAAGGCATTGCGGCTGGGCTTCGCATTGCAGTCTACGCGAAACTGCACTATCTTGATGTCGTGCGGCTGACTCAGAACCTCTGGCGGGAGCTAGGCACCGCGGCAGCTTGGGCGGCAAGCCTCTGTGGCGGGCTGGCGTCAAGCGTGGCTTGCAGGCCCTTCCGACCGGCTTGCCTCCTCTATTTCCCGATCGGGGTGGCGTGGGGTTCGATTCTGTTCTTTCTGGTTTTCGTAGTTGAAGTATTTTGCGTGATGCTGTTGTTTCGAATTGCTGCAGTACGTCACTGGCTCCTGAGACCGGCTCCAATTCTGATAATCGTGGTGCTTCAAGCGATCATTGGGTATGTCGTATTTCCCAGCCGCGGCGCGCCATGATTTGACCGGCTGCCCCGCCCACGACTCCGCGCTCGCCAGGCCGTGTTGCTTTGCAGTTTTTCTCGCATTGCAGCTGCGAGCGCCTCGCAGAAAGCCGCTATGCCGTAGCGCGGGGCCTTAGCGCCAAGCGCCGAACGTCCTAAGCCGCTGATCCGCTTTACGGTGCGAGGAGCAAGGCAGATGAAAGTTTTGGAGCTGGGCCGCCATGCGTTATGCGCTAGCATAGCCGCCGCTATGCTCGCGGGCTGCGGCGCATCGCAGCTGCCGATCGCCGCGCCTGGCGCGATGCCGCAGGGCGCGCCAGCGCAGTCGCGCGCGACGCGGGATCACGTCGCGGGCCCCGACGTCTACAAGGTCTCGTCACCGCTGCTATACGTCGCGGATTGGATCAAAAGCAAAATACAAATATTCGATGCGAAAGCGCAGAACCCGTCCCCGATAGCGACGATTACGTGGGAATCAATGAGCCCTTTGGTGACTGCATCGATGCGTCGGGTACGCTCTACGTTGCCAACTCGCTAGGATGGGTTTCCGAATACGCCCTCGGGCACACTCGATCGCTTAGGAGAATCACGAAAGGCGTCGGAGAACCTTCGGCTTGCGCGATTGACTCCAAGGGAAACATGTGGCTTACGAACCTCAGCGGACACATCGAAAAGTACAAGAAAGGCGCGACGAGCCCGTCCGAGGTCATTTCGCACGGCGTAACGGACCCGGTTGGCATAGCACTTGACCATACGGGGAACATCTACGTCTCAAATGGCGTGAGCAAGCATCCCGCTAACGTTGAAGTCTACGCACCGGGTAGCGATCTGCCGACGAGAACCATCACCGACGGAGTTACTTCGCCTGTGGGCATCACCGTTGATGCTAAAGGCACGCTCTACGTGACAAATGTCGATCAAAACAACGTGGAGGAGTACCTAGCCGGTCAAAGCCACCCGTATCAGACGATTACGAAGGGCATGAATTACCCGGACGCCGTGACCGTCAATAAGAAAGGTCGCCTGTACGTCGGCAACTTCGGAAACGGCTTCATCGTTGAGTTCGCGCCGGGCTCGCTGATGCCATTGAAGGATGAAATTCACCGACGACTCCGCACGCCCCAGGGCTTGGCATACTATCCGCCTCTGCTGCCCTAAGCGCCTGAGTTCGGAGACTTAAGCGGAAAGAAGCACGCAATCTGTGAACTGCAGACTGCGCGGCATAGCGGCGCCGATGCGTAGCGGCCTGAGCTGCAACGCGGGGGCTTAGCGCCAAGCGCCGAACATTCTCAGCCGCTGATCCGTTCATGCAGCGAGGAGCAAGGCAGATGAAGAGCTTGGGTCTTGTCCGCTATGCGCTATGCATCTGCATGGCCGCTACGTTGCTCGTGGGTTGCGGCGGGTCGCAGCCGCCGATCGGCGCGCCGGGTGCGGTGCCGCAAAGCCGCGCGATCGCAACGCACGCCGAGCGTGGTCGGTCGTGGATCTTGCCAGAAGCAAGGCGCGGTGCCTTGCTCTACATTTCAAACGCCAGCCTCAACGTCTACGTCTATAGTTACCCACGGGGGCAACACGTCGGCACGTTGAGCGTGTCTTACGAACCGCACGGCGAATGCGTTGATGCGTCGGGCGATATATTCATCCCCGCAAATTCGACCTCGTCACAAAACCCCGGTATCGTTTACGAGTATGCCCACGGCGGCACGAACCCAATTGCCACGCTGAACGATCCGGGGCTACCTCTCGGATGTTCCGTTGACCCAACAACCGGGAACCTCGCCGTTTCAAACACTTACGACACCTCTAATCCTTATAACGCCCAAAATGGATCCATCGCGATTTATGCCGCGGCTCAGGGACAACCGACCATGTATTACAGTTCGCAATTTGGCATGGGGCTTTGCGGCTATGATGACAAAGGAACGCTCTATCTCACGGGCGGGACCGGAAACACGCGGCAGGTGCAGCTGCTTCGTTTGCGAAAGGGCAGCGGCTCCTTTGAGTTGATAAGAGTCAACAAGAAAATTTATTATGGGCTGTTCCTTGCGCCATCGGTCCAATGGGACGGTCAGTATATGACGGTATCATCGGTTTTAAAGCGGAGCGCGTACTTCGGGCAAAAAGGGCGCGGCACCGTGTTCGTGTATCGGCTGGCCATATCAGGAAGCAGCGCAACCGTGATCGGCATCACTAAACTTGTCAGCAACAGAAACATTCATGGTGGCCAGAGCTGGATACAGGGCAATACGATTATCGGTAACGACCCGACTTATCGGACGGTCTCGCTTTGGCCGTATCCTGAGGGCGGCAAACCAGACCGCATCATCAAAGGTTCCTTCAACTATGGCTTTTTCTGGGGTGCTGCCGTCAGCCTCGCTCCTGGCGCTAAGCCTCACAGCATTCACAATGCGAAGGAGCAACGCAGATGAAGCTTTCAGATTTCAGCCGTTATGCGTTGGGCTTTTGCGCAGCCGCCGCAATGCTCGGGAGCTGCGGCGGATCGCAGCCGCCGATCGGCGCGCCGCTCGCGATGTCGCAAGGCCCTGCGATCGCAACGCACGCCGCACACAGCACTTCGTGGATGCTGCGAGGCTCCTTGCTGTACGTAGTGACCGACACCAACTTGGCTTATGTCGTCGAATACCCGAGCGGCAAGTTGGCTCAGAAGTTACTGTTTGATGCTAACGTCGGAACGGGCGCATGTTCAGATTCCGGCGGCAACGTCTTCATAACCGCTGGCGGCGCAGGTACACTCACAGGGGTAATTTACGAGTTTGCACACGGTGGAAAGACTGCAATTGCTATGCTAGACGACGCCAACTACGTGCCTAGCGCGTGTTCGGTGGACCCAACCAGCGAAAATCTGACGGTGACAAACTTTCCAACCAACGGCAACTGTGTACCCGGAGGAAATGTAGCTGTCTATGCGGGAGGGCACAGCCCTCCAACGAGTTACACTGATTCAAACTTCTACTGTTATAGTGCGGCGGCCTATGACGACCAAGGTAACCTCTTTATTGGCGGCGAGGGCTACGGCTCAGGCTATCTTTTTGTAATCGCCGAGCTTCCCAGGGGGTCGTCGACCTTCACAGATATAGCCCTGAACGAACCGCTAACATGTCGCCCAGAGTGCGACAATCACATGCAGTGGGACGGCACATATCTTGCGATTACACGCCCCTCGCAGGATCACAAGTCTCCAATCGTATACCGCGTCCAAGTTTCCGGTTCAACTGGTACAATCGTCGGTACAACGAAATTCAAGGGCGATTTTGGCAAATATTCTGGCGAAGGCTCATGGATTGACGAAGCCAGCACAATCCTTGACTACCGCTTCGGCAGCGTCGCTATCTGGAAGTACCCTGCTGGAGGCAAGATCGTACAGGTCCTAATCAAAGGGCTTGGAGGCTTCCGTAAACCAGGCTTGACAATAAGCCAATAGCAGGGCTACGTTCACCGAGCGAGGAGCAAGGCAGATGAGGGCTTGGAGTTTAGCCGCTACGCGCTAAGCAGCTGCGTGACTGCGGCAATGCTGGCAGGCTGCGGTGGATCGCAGCCGCCGATCGGGGCGCCGGGCGCGATGCCGGAAAATGCGGCGCGCTCTGCGATTCTGCCCCCGAGCACATCGTTAACGGACAAAAGGCTTTCCAAATCAAACGCATACACCAAAGGCAGCGATCTTATTTACGCTTCGAGCAAGAACGCGACGTACATCGTGACGTTTCCTGAAGGCAAGATACTCAAGCAGTTCGCAGTCTTTGGGCCGCCGAGTCTCTGTTCGAACAGTCAAGGAAACGTATTTTTCCCTGGGCACAACGTAGTGACAGAGTATGCTCATGGGGGCATAAGTCCAATCGGCTCTCTTAACGATTCCGGCTTCAGTGCGTGGGGCTGTGCATCGGACCCTAAGACTGGTAATTTTGCAGCAGCGAACAACGCGTCGCTTCCGAGTTACGGACCCGGCAGTGTAGCGATCTATCAGAAGGGAAGCGGCGACCCGAAGTTCTTTACGGATCCCGGCATTACGAGTTACTTCTACTGTACCTACGACGGCAACGGCAACTTATTTGTCGTCGGCGATTCGCAATCTACGCCGTTCGCCTTAGCAGAACTGCCGTATGGTTCCCAGACCTTCATAAACATATCCGTAAACAAGGCAGTTCCTAGCTTCGGGGAAATACATTGGGACGGACATTATCTTGCTCTTGCTGCGGACCTAACGAGAGTGATTTATCGTCTGAGTGTGTCTGGATCAAAAGCCACTGTCATCGGTACGACAACATTGCGCAGAATCGAGCAGCCACGGCGCTCTTTTGCGCTCCAGGACAATACAGTCGTCACCCCCACGGCGCACAACGACAGACGTCTCGGATTTTGGAACTATCCGAGCGGCAAGCTCCTGAAAATGGTTGGCCCATTCTTTCATCGTGGAAACTTCCTAGGAGCAGTCACAATTAGCGCCGGCTCTGGTAAAAGTCTCACGCCAAAGTAGCATCGGCTCTCACGCCCCGCGCCCGGCGTTCGCGATCGCGAGGCCGTTGTTGCTTTTCCAACCCTAACAGCAGCCAGCTAATCCCATGTAAAGCACTACTTCAGCGACACCAGAGATTACGACCGCCGAGACCGCCAGCCATAGCGAACGATCTGTGAGGCTACGATCTCTAAATCGGATATGCCACAGAAGTACTCCAATCAGGATTGCAGCACCAAGAGCGAGCGTGAGGCCAACTAGCCAAAGTTGCCTCAACCCCGTAAGGACATAAAGCAAGCCCCACTTCACGGTCATAAGCGCCAACGGCACCGCCAAAGCGGCCATTAGCGCTAGGACTATCGATGAGCTCTTGCTCGCTGCTTTGGTCATTGCACTCAAGCGCTCCATTACGCAATAGCGACCACGTCCCTCGTAGCAGCCCGCCGCCCCGCGCTTTGCACGGTTTCGCGCTCGCGAGACCGGAGAAGGTCTTCATCCGCGATAAGCGCGCTTACTGAAGCTCGCAGGTCTCGGTCGTCCATGTTGGGTGGCAGTCGTTAAAGGCAACGCGTTTATCCTGTGCCCTAGCGCCAAATCGGACTCCTATGCCAACTGCCGCCGCCCCCGGCTTCGACCGGAGGCAGCTCTACAGCGACGAGGGGCCGCCGATTAGTAAGGTGACCACGAAGCCTTGGCGCAAGGGTGCTCGTCTCTGGCTCCGGTAGAGCTAATTAATCAATAAATATCAAGTGATTTCACGCACCCGTCAAGCAGAACATTTCAGAGTTTCTTTACATTCGCCCGACATTATAAGCGCATTCGCTCTTCGCCCCGCCAATCGCAGAATAACATGTAATGGCGCGCCAACGAGAGGCTACAAACGTGAGGGTATTAACGATCTGTGTGACCGTCCTTCTGACGGGTTGCGCAACACATTCAGGCTTGCCGTCCACTTCTTCCGCAGTTTCCCCCTCATCCGCGGCGGCGGGTTCGACCGTGAATGCACAGAGAAGGGCGCATTCGAGCTCCTTTACGGTGCTCCATCAGTTTAATAAGAAGGACGGCAGCGGACCGACAGCGGGAGTTATCGAGGATAGCGAGGGCAATTTGTATGGCACTACCTTTTATGGAGGAGGACACAACCACGCCGACTCGCGGTGCCGACTCTACGGTGGTTGCGGAGTTGCGTATAAGATCGACTCCTCGGGTCGGTTCAGCCTACTCCATCGCTTCGGAGCGCGTGGCGATGGAGGGTTGCCTTGGTCGGGCAACCTGCTGCTGGACGGCAGCGGAAACCTTTTTGGAACGACTCAGGTCGGCGGCGCACACAAGGGAGGCACCGTCTTCGAAATCACGTCAAGCGGTAGCGAAAAAGTCTTATACAGCTTTTGTTCGAAAGCCAACTGCGCCGACGGTGAAAGCCCACTTGGTGCCCTCGTCATCGACGCCTCGGGAAACCTCTATGGCACGACCCTGGTCGGCGGAAGCTCCGCGTGCTCCGAGGGGTGCGGCACGGTCTTTAAGCTCAACCGCTCACGCCGAGAAACCGTTTTAACGGCCTTCAATAAGCAGAATGGGGAGTTTCCCGGCGGCGTAATCTTTGGACCCGGCGGAGATTTGTATGGTGAAACCGACTTGGGCGGCGGCAATACCTGCGCCAGTAGTTTGAAGCTTACGTGCGGTCTCATTTATCGAGTCAGTCCCAAAGGCGGTCAACTGCACGTGATCTATCAGTTCCCGGGTGGGACCGCCGGTGGAATTCCGCACGGTGGGTTGACTGTCGATCAGTCCGGCAATCTCTTTGGGACAAACGCGAGTGACGGCTCCCCGCAGTGCAGCTGCGGCGTGGCGTTCGAAATAACGCCAAACGCAAACGAAACCGTGTTGCACACGTTCATTTTTGGACCAACCGGTTCTTCACCCGAATCCGGCGTAATCAGGGACTCTCAAGGTAATCTCTTCGGCACGACTTTGTACGGCGGGAAGGGACACTGCGTCAGCGGACCCTCTGGCTGCGGCGTCGTCTTCGAAATCGACACCGGTAGCAATTACACAGTGCTGCACGAATTCACCGGTGGAACCGATGGCGGCGTACCTTACGCCGGATTGTTCGAAGATCAACACGGCAACCTCTACGGTACTACCTCGGGTGGAGGCACCTCAGGCAATGGCGTGGTGTTTAAACTGACACCGTAGGCCCGCCGCGACTGATTTGAGGCGAGAACATCGCCCCGTCATCTTGATAGTAGAGCAAAATCCATGCGATGAGCTGGGCGCGATCATTGGGGGTGAGATGCTTGATCGCGACATTCACGGCGGTAACATCGCGTGTTGGGTCGTCCGGACGCTCGAACCGCGGCGCCCTTGCCATAGGTCGAACAACCGCTGGGAGTACCCACGGGATGCGCTGGCGACAAGGGCTGCTGTGCAGAGACGAGGCGCGCCGATCGGCGACGTGGCAGCCGAACCATGGCTCAAGACGGCTTCGACTGTGGCGGCTAGGCTACTCCGCCGGAACCGAACTCCGCTGAACCTCGCACACGGCTTCGCGATTGCGAGGCCGTTGTTGCAGGTGCGTGGCCCGCTACATGGGCATCAAGGACCGATCGTCATTAGCCGCTGACCCGTTTCTTCAACAAAGCCACCGGCATCAAGGCGGCGCTTCAACAACGCATCGCAGACGGTCGGGTTACGTCGGCGTTTCCTCGATCGAGTCCACACGGTCGGGATAGTAGGCCAGGTACTCTTTGATTTCGGCGACGGCCTGATACGGTGCCTCGTAGGTCCACGCCGCGTTCTTGCTGCGACCACCGCCGATCGTGATGCTGTAATAGGCAGCGTCGCCCTTGTACGGGCAGTAGCTTTGCTTGTCGCTTCGCTCCAGCACTGACATATCCACGTCGTCGCGCGGTACGTACTGGACGGGTGGATAGTCGCTCTCGCGCAGCGTCAAAGCGCGCGTCGTGTCGGCGACAACGCGCCCAGCGACGGTAACCCGAACCTTCGATCGGTTGCGCTCGGTTGTAATAGAGTGTTCGGAGTTCGGGATTCTAGCGGTTTTCATGACGCAGTGATTCCTCCGTTCACGTCGATGATTTGTCCGGTGATAAACGCGGCTTGGTCCGACGCGAGGAACGTAATCGCATCGGCGATCTCCTCGACTTTTCCGGCGCGCTTGAAGGGAACGCGGGCCACCAGAGCGGCCCTCCTATCGTCGCTGCCAGCAAAACGGGTGAGCAGGTCGGTATCGACCGGACCCGGTGCCACCGCGTTCACGCGCACGCCGAATGCCGCAGCCTCGAGGGCGGCGGCCTTCGTCAAGCCTTCGACGGCGTGTTTGCTGGCGGTGTACACCGATGCGCCCGGCGAGCCGCGATGTCCGGTCGTCGACGAGAGGTTGACGATGCTGCCCGACCCTTGCGGCTGCATCACACGCAACTCGTGTTTCATACTCAGCAGCGTCCCCAGCACGTTCGTATCGAACGCCGCCGCATAGCTTTCCGCGGTCTGCTCGGTGACCGGCCCGGGTTTGCCTTCGGTTCCGGCGCTGTTTACGGCGACGTCGAGGCGCCCGAAGCGCGCGACGGTTCGATCCACGAGATCGCGTAAATCGTCGTCGCTGCGAACGTCGACGCGGAAGAATTCTGCATCAGCACCCAGCGCGCGTAACTCGTCCGCAAGCGCTTGACCTACATCGTCACGGCGCCCTGCGATGGCAAGGCGGCAACCGGTTCTGGCAAAGGCCAGGGCGGCCGCTTTGCCGATTCCACTCAAGGCGCCGGTGATTAGAATGACTGACGAGTTCATGCGGGCATTAAACCGTCCGTAAAACGCTTGAAGTTGCGCAAAGGCCCGCGGCGCCGATCGCATCGAGGCTGAACCTAGCGCTATGAGTAGAACTGGCGCGTCCCTTATGTAATATCCCTCTGCGAATCCCATGGTGTCTTTCAGGCTGTGATTCGCCAGGGCAACTGGACGCAAAGTCGCTCGCTCGATTCGGAGTCTCCCCGTTTCCGCTTTTTCGCAAGATTTTTTAGAGGACCACTGCTTTGTCAGCGAGTCGCGTGAGCCGTGGCATCGCATTGGGGGGAACGGGTTAGCGCGATCTTGCGAGCGTCGGCGGAATCTGAAGCTACACGCGCGCATACGCGCTTAACGGGGGAGGGGTACCCCTCAAATGACTTCCCCGCAAATACGGACGACGTTGACTGGCTGCCGGCAATCGGTGCTAAGGGATGGGTAGTGGTCACTGGCGATCGTGGCATCTCAAAAAAGCCCGCGGAGCGTAAGGTTCTTGAGGAAGCAAACGTCATCGCGGTTTTTATGGCAAAAGGCTTCACGACTAAGCCGATCTTCGATCTTGTTTCTTTGTTCATTCGTTGGTGGCCGGAGATTGAACGGGCAGTCGGCCGCGTCAAGCCTGGTACTGCTTTGGAAGTGAATCCAAACGGGAAGGTTGATCTGCTCTGACGTGGTGTCGCCGATCGATGTCATAGGCCCAGGTTGCCTTTTCTGATGAAGGATTGGCTGCTGCGGTGGAACTAACGCCAAGGCGTCGAACGTAGCTGGGCGCTGAGGCGTTCACAGAACATGGAGCAAAGCAAGTGAGGACCTTAGATTTTCACCGCCGTGCTTTTGGCATTTGCGTCGGGGTTGCGATGCTTGCAGGGTGCGGTGGTTCGCAGTCGCCGATTGGTGCGTCTAATGCTTCCGAAAATGCGATCCAAATCCGCGCTCTTCGGCGGTCTAGTCTATGGGCGCCTACGCTACGCCAGCAGATTACAGGTACACCAGGGTATAAGGCGTCGGGTTCGCTGCTGTACGTCGTCAACACTAACGCACCGCCCTACGATGGCGTTACCATCTATGACGCGAACGCGAACAACCCGAACCCCGTTGCCGTCATCACTAAAGACCTCTTTACGCCTTTCGGCGACTGCATCGACGCCAACGGCACGCTCTATGTCACAAACGAGCCGGGGAGCGGGCCCGGGTGGGTTTCGGAGTACCCGCTCGGCAAGACCATACCGTCTACGATCATTACAAAGGGTATCAACACGCCGGCGTTCTGCGCAATCGACCATCAGGGAAATCTTTGGGTGACAAACATCTCCGTTCCAGACGTTGCCGAATACAAGAAGGGTTCGACCAAACCGCTTACTACTCTCAAAACCGGCCTCACCTATCCGGATGGCATCGCAATCGACCACGCTGGTAACATCTATGTTGGAAATCTTGAACCGTACGGCACCTCAAACGTTCAAGTTTATGCGCGGGGTAGTAAGGCGCCGTCGCGGACAATCACCGATGGGGTTACGTGGCCGATCGGCATCGCGGCGGATGCAAAGGGAACCTTATATGTAACAAACGACAATGGCGCCAATGCGCCATGCAACGTCGAAGAGTATCGCACCGGTCAGAGTCACCCGTATCGAGGCATTACAGACGAGATTAACGGACCTACGGCGGTGACATTCGGCAAGAAAGGTTGGCTCTACGAGGTGAACGAGGGAACCCAGGGTTGTTCCGGACCGTGGCCGGCCATTCTTGAGTTTCCGCCGGGTTCGAACACACCGTCAAGTCGCATGATCAGTAACGATCTTCACAACCCTGCGGGTGTCGCGTACTATCCGCCGCTGTTGCCATGACCTCTCGCCGCGGGATGTCGCTGAAAGGAGCAAAGCAGATGAAGAGCTTGGATCTAAACCGCTACGCGCTTCGCATTAGCGTGGCTGCCGCAATGCTCGCAGGCTGCGGCGGATCGCAGCCGCCGATTGCAGCACCGGCGGCGATGCCGCAGGGCGCTGCGGTTGTCGGCCAGGCAACCCACGGCAGGTCAATGAAACCGGGATCATCGGGTGGAGACCTTATCTATGCCGCCGTTAACTTCTCAGGGTCACAGCAAGGCGGTGTTCTCATTCTGTCTTATCCGGCCGGTACGCTAGAGGGCACAATCACCGGCTTGAAGATACCCGGCGGTCTGTGCTCAGACGGAAATGGTAATGTTTTCGTCACCGACTTCAAGGCAGCGGATATTCTTGAATATGCGCACGGCGGCACGAGCCCAATCAATACGTTGAATGACCCGGGCTACTACTTGATTGGGTGCTCGGTTGACCCGACGACGGGGAATCTCGCCGTCAGTGGCTATGACTACCACGGGCACGGCGCGGTCGCAGTCTATGCAAATGCACAAGGTAGTCCGACCACATACACAACTCCGACCGATACTCTTTATTGCACCTACGACAGTCAAGGTAACCTTTTCGTTGATGGCAATGAAAGCGGAGTGGAACTTGCGGAGCTTCCCAAAGGCGGCAGCGCGTTTGAAAACATCACCTTGAACAAGTCGATAGAATATGCCGGTAGCTTTCAATGGGATGGGACGTACCTCGCGCTTGCGGCCCCACAAGGCGCAGGTCGCCAGAAGGGCCCGACACCGATCTACCAAGTGCAGGTGTCGGGTACGACCGGAACGGTTGTCAGCACTACGTGGCTCATCAGCGGTAAGCTTGACCGAAACTCGGGAGTTGACGACCAATATTGGATACAAGGCGGCACAATTCTTGGAGCAGATGGTAAGGGCGGAAAAATCGGACTTTGGCGCTACCCCCGTGGCGGGAAGCCTTTTCACGTTATCAGACAAGGTACCAATGGTTATGGCCTAACCGTTTCCGTCGCACCATCGGCGCAATATAGTCGCAGATAAGTGCCGAGGAGATAATGAGGCCGTCAGAGTTTGACCGCTCTACGCTAGGGATCTGCGTGGTGGCTGCCTTGCTTACAGGCTGCGCTGTATCGCAGCCGCCGGGCGCGATGCCTCAAAGCCGCGTGATCGCAATGCACGCCGCGCACGGCGCGTCGTGGATGTTACCGGAAGCGAAGAGCGAGGATTTGCTCTACGTATCCAGAGCCATCTACACGAAGGGGAACTCGCTGGTGTTGGTCTTTTCGTACCCGCGAGGTAAAGCCGTAGGAACGCTGACCGGCTTTTCGGATCCCACCGGGGAATGCGTCGATAAGAACGGCGATGTTTTTATTACTGACAGCAACGCCAGCGGAGTGGGGTACGTTTACGAGTACGCGCATGGAGGCAAAACCCCGATCACTACTTTGAACGACCCCCTAACGTGGCCGCTCGGATGTTCCGTGGACGCAATGACCGGCAGTCTCGCAGTTATAAATGCTGGCGGCGTCGCTGTATTCCCCAATGCTCAAGGTAATCCCACGACGTACACTGACCCAAGTTTTAATGACATGCGTTATGGAGGCTATGACAAGCAAGGTAATCTGTTTGTCGATGGCGAGGCCGCAGGTTCGATCTACTTTGGGTTCGCAGAGTTGCCAACCGGGAAAGCGAGATTCACGGATATATCGGTCAATGGAGCCTTCACTGATGCTGGTGCCGTGCAATGGGATGGGCGTTACATCGCCGTGCAGACCTTGGGATCAGGGCGATCCCCAGCGCTCATTTATCGTCTACAGGTTTCTGGCTCGACGGCGACAATCGTAGGGACAACGACGCTCAGGAGCAATCGGAATCGTTACAACGGCGGACAGTTTTGGATACAGGGGAGCCGGGTAATAGGTCCGGACAACTCCGGCGAAACGGTAGCATTCTGGAAATACCCTGCTGGCGGCAGAGGCATTAAGACAATCAAGAACGTTGGTACAGAGGCGTGGGGCATAACCGTCAGCCTCGCGCCAAACCGCTGAGCATGCGGCTTGCACAACGCGAAGGAGCAAAGCAAATGAGGACCTTAGATTCTGACCGCTACGGTTTTGGCATTTGCGTCGCGGTTGTGATGCTTTCCGGGTGCGGCGGATCGCCGCCGATCGGCGCGCCGGGCACGATGCCCCAAAGCGCGGCGATCGCAGCGCACGCTGATTTTGGCGAGTCGTGGATGCTGCCGGAAGCGAAGAGCGGGGACCTACTCTATGCTTCCAACGACAAAGCCTACTCTGGCTTTGGGGACGTTCTAGTGTTTTCGTATCCTGAAGGCCAACTAGTTGGAACTCTGACTAAAGGCATCGATGAGCCGGCGGGCTTGTGCGTCGATAAATCCGGCGATATTTGGATTGTAAACTTTGGGCCATCCGAGATCGTCGAGTACGCGCATGGCGGCACGAGCCCGATCGCAACGCTTAGTGATCCCGATTCTGGGCTCAATGGGTGCTCCGCCGACGCCAGTACCGGAAACCTCGCCGTGACAGACCTGTCCGGTAAGGTTGCAATTTACCAAAACGCCAAAGGCACGCCGACGATGTACTCTGACCCAAACATTGCGGGCCTTTACTACTGCACATATGACACTAACGGCGATCTCTTTGTAGATGGAACGTCGGCCGACCTAATCGGCGAGCTTCGAAAAGGCGATAGCACCTTCACGGATATCATGCTGAACAAAAGCATTGGGCCGGACAGCATCCAATGGCGCGGTCCGCATCTTACGGTCGAAGCTGCTGCGGGACAAAACTCGCACGGGCCGACTGCGATTGACCAGGTCACGATTTCGGGAAACAGCGGCATGGTCATTCGCACGACGTTGCTTAGTAGCCGCCACAACCGAAGAACGGTAAGTGGAGTTCAGTATTGGATACAAGGTGGCATGATTATCGGACCAGATTACTCTCGTGGAGGCGCTAGCGGTCTCCTTAACTTTTGGCATTATCCGGCAGGCGGCAAACCAACAAAAGTTCTTACAGGCCATGGCCTTTGGAACTTATGGGGAACGACCGTCAGCCTCGCCCCTCGCTAAGCCTCACCCCCGCCGCTCAACCCACGGCTCCGCGCTCGCGATGCCGTCGTTGCCTTGCCGCTTAGCTCGCATTGCAGCTGCGAGCGGCTCGCATTGCGGCAGCTTCGGTCGCGGCTGCTTGGCTGTACACCGCCCAGCAGCCGGCGCGGCTCGCCTTGGCCGCTCTCGCGCACGCACCCCAAGACCCTGGATGCTATAATCGCGGCGTGGAAGTAGGGCCGTGGCAACCTCTTGAGTTCACGTACTGGCCCCTTGCGACCGTCGTTGCTGTAGGTTTAGCAGCGTGGGAATACTTCGAAACGCGCAGCGCTCAGTGGCCGGTACGCATTTTGTCGATGCTTGGCTACGGTTGGTTTGGATTCGCGGGAATTCAGGCTGCAGGTTTCCATTTCGGCCCTCAGTCCTCGCAATGGTTTGTACTCGCATTTGCCGCTTTTGTGCCGTTTGTAATAGCCGCTTTCTTCGAGCTGCGCCGCAAGCCAGGCTAAAGCCACCAACCTCGCTTCTCCCCCGCCGCCCCGCTCTTCGCACGGGTCCCGCGCTTCGCGAGGCCGTTGTTGCTTTGCGGCTTTGCCCTCATTGCAACTGCGAGCGCCTCGCATCACGACAGCGTAGCTCGCAGCAGCCTCGCAGCTTAGATCGCGCGCTTAACGCGTTGCGGCCGAGCCTGCCTGGAGCCTAGCGGGCCGGGTGTCTCGTCTTGAATTGGATAGCCCCTATCCCACAACGCTGCGTGACCGTGGTATTTCTTGTACTTACCAGAGCCCACCATCATGTCGCCACACGCGCGCCGGCGAGGCGAAGCGCACCTAATCGTAGCCCTGATTTTCGCAAGAATTTTTTGAGGGCGACTCGCTCGGCAGATGAGTACCGTGAGATGCGGCATTGCATTGGGGGGAACGGGTTGCGCGATCGCGCCTGGCTGTTACAGTTCTGCGGAATCTCAGCTCGGGCGCGCCGGCGGACGCGCGGCCAACGCGACATAAGCCCGCTTATCTCGCGCTCGCTGAGGCGCTACGACAGCTCGACATGCGATTCGCTCACGCGCGCGGGAGTAGGGGGAGGGGCCCCTCAAGAGAGGTTCGCGTGAGTTGTAGCATCGCGTTGGGGGGAACGGGTTGGCGCGATCTTCGCGAGCGTCGGCACCGTCAGACCCGCGCGCGTGCGCGCAGGCTGGAGGCGGGGGAGGGTGTCACCGATTTTGAGTGGTTCCGCGCGACGGCGTGCAATGGGGTGAACGCGGTTCCAGCCTCTCGGGACGATCGCGCGCCCGAGAGGGTGGTGGCCAGCCTCCGAATGAGTCGCGTGAGCCGTGGCATCGCGTTGGGGGAACGGGTCTGCGCGATCTTCGCGAGCGTCGGCGCCAGCATACGCGCGCGCGCACAGCCGCGAGAGGGAGAGGGTGTCACCGATTTTGAGCGAGATGACGATGGCGTGATCGCTGCGGCTATCGCGTGTTATTGCCGGTGGCCAGCTAGTTCGTAACGCATCCGCGAAGCTGGCCCGAACTGTGCCTTTGTTTGCCATAGGTGGGTGAACCCAAACTTTACATAAAAGCCTTCGGCGCGCGGATTGGCGGTCACTTCGATTGCGAGCGCATTTTCAGCACGTGCGAGACTCGCCGCGTCGCGCATCAACGCCGCTCCGATACCTTGATGCCAGTGGGCGGGGTCCACAAACAGCCCGTCGAGCTCCGCAACCCCCGCGGTCGGCGAGAGGAGTACCGAAAAGCCAACGGGAGCGCCCACTAGCTCAGACACGCGAACCCTTTGCTCATCGAGAAGCCTCGGGGGTAGTTGGATTGACTCGGGGTGCTGCAGTATGGCTTCACGATAGTCAGGCCACTCGATAGAAGCGCGGCGCTGTATATCTTCCAGCGTAGGCTGGTCCTCCGAATAACCGAACCGTATCAGTGTCAATGAAACATCACCATTAGATCAGTGGAGCGCAGAGGCAATTCTTGGACTATTTTTTATAATGCTTTGTCGCCGAGGCGTACAATCCGTCAAGTCGCGGTTTTGAATCGAGGGCCAGCGTATCAACGCCGCGCGCCGATCTGCGTCAGCGAATCATCGAACTGGCAAAGACACAAGCGCGATGCTAATCACTCCAGCGCCTGCGCTTGAGCGATCGCCTCGTCTTCAGTCATCGTTGCGCCGGTGGCCATGAGACGCGCGAGCTCATCCGCGCCAATAGCATCGCGCAGCACGGCGAGCGCGCGATCATATTCCAAGCCAATCGCTTCAATTCCCAGCGTATCGCGGCGAGCGCCGACGAAGCCGAGTAGCCGCACCGTGCCGGCATATTCAGCTGACGTGCGCGCGCCTTCGACCTGAGGCTTCATCGCAATTAAAGCTAGGTGATGCAACGCTATGGCGACATAAACGTCGTCTCGGCGGCCGCGGGCGACTTCGAGGCCCTCACTGGCGCGTTCTCGCGCCTCATCGTATCGACCCAACTCGATGAGGTACGCCGCCATGTTGACGAGAGCGTTAGTCATGTTTCGCGAGTCTAGTGCACGCGTTGCCAGCAAATCGACGGTGAGCCGCAGTGCGGCTTCTGGAGCACCTGCGTTGAACTCGTTTAACGCAAGATTAAGGGCTAAGGGCGTTAAAAAGGATTCAGCACCGACAACCTTCGCAAGCTCAAGAGCCTCGCTGAGCTGGGCGCGGGATCCGGCGAAATCGCCAACTCCCGATCGCGCCCATCCGATTTTCTGTAGGACGTCAACCTCGAGCCGGTGATTGCCCAGCGAACGCGCTGCCTCCAAAGCCTCTCGCAACGGCGGCTCAGCCTCTGCAGGCCTCCCGAGACCCACGAGCGCTGCGCCCACCAATATCTGCGCGCGAGCGCTTCCTAAGGTGTCACCGAGAGCGCGATACCGCACCAGAGCTCGCTCGGCCGCGGCTAGCGATACCTTGCGCTCACCGAATTGTTCAGCGCCGGACGCATCCGCATGTTCAAGTCGCGCCACCACATCCGGCGGGGTGCGTTCAGCGAGCAGTTCGAGTGCGAGTCGCACCCAGCGCCTCGCTTCAGGCAGCGTGAAACTGCGCAAAATTACGCTACGCGAAGAGGCCAAGCGCTGCCCCAGAATAATATCAGCGCGCTTTGCAAGCGTCCACTCCAGCGCTGCCCGCCAATTCCCCACCTCGACTGTCGCTAACGAGAGCCATGTCGGCTCGTGCGCTGTGTCCCTCGCCGGTTCAAGCCGCTCGGCCAGCTCCACGCAGAACAGCGCATGACGGCGCGCAACTTCATCCTGCTCCCCGCTCGCTACGAGCTTGTCCCACGCGTACCGTTGTGACGACTCCAAAAGCCGGTAGCGCTGCGCGCGACTGGCCAACTCGGCGACCAGCAGCGACTTCGACACGAGCGACTCGAGGAGATCGATCACCGCGAGGTCGTCTTCCCCATCAGTCGCGCAGACCGCCGCTACTGCCTCGAGCGTGCAACCACCCGCGAAAACTGAGAGCCACGCGAACAATTTCTGCTCGCGCGAGGTCAGGAGGTCGTAGCTCCAGTCGATCACAGCGGACATGGTCTGATGTCGGGGCAAGGCTCTTGCGTGACCGTTGGTGAGCAGGCGAAAGCGCTGGTCAAGCCGCTGAGCGATCTGATGAGGCGCGAGCGCCTTGACGCGCGCCGCAGCCAGCTCGATTGCGAGCGGAATACCATCGAGCCGGCGGGTGATCTCAGCAACATCTGGCGCGTTGTTGTCCGTTAATACAAAGCCTGCGTCGACCGCAAGCGCACGATCGACGAACAACGCGACTGCGCCAAAGGACAGCACGTCTCTCGCACTCGGGAGCGCCGTCGATGGAACCGCTAGCGACGGCAATCGATAGACCCACTCGAAAGGCACGTTCAATATCTCTCGGCTCGTCGACAGAATGCACACGCCTGGGCACGATTGCGCGATGCTGTAAGCAACATCGCGCGCCCCGGCGATAACGTGCTCGCAGTTGTCCAGGAGCAGTAGGAGCCGACACGTCTTTAGGTACGCGACGACAAGATCTAACGCTGATCCGGTGGTGCACGGAAGCTGTAAGGTATTCAATACCGCGCTCGGAACTAGAGTTTCATCCGCAAGCGGGGCAAGGTCGACTAGCCACACACCATCCGGGAACGCCTCTAGCAAGTCGCTGCCAAGCTGCACCGCCACGCGCGTCTTACCGACTCCCCCAGCCCCCAAAACCGTGACAAGCCGGTGCTCGCGCAGGAGCGTTGCGATCTCTCCGACCTCGTCTTGACGACCAACGAAGGATGTTAACCGCTGCGGGAGATTATTCCGCGGCGTCGCTTGGGCGTCGAGGCGTACGAGGTGTAACAGCGATGCGTTCAGGACATCCCCGCGCTCGGGCTTGCGAGACGAATCGATCGCGCTTCTCAGAAGCTCCTCGCGCTCCGGCGTCAATTCGAGGGCAAGTGCAAGCAAGCCGACGGTTTCGCGCTGGGGCCGCGTTCGCGCTCCACGCTCGAGCGTACTAATGGCCTCCACGCTTAGTTTCGCCCGTTCGGCAAGGTTCTGTTGCGTCATCCCAGCGTCGAGGCGAAACTGCTTTAGGAGTGCCCCGAAGTGGGCTCGACCACCGGCCTGCATATCGCCTCCGTCGCAGCCAACTTGTACGAGTCATTTGTACGGGCGTACCTGGAGCTCTTTCCTCCGCGGGCTGACAATGTTGCGAGAATGACAGCCTTCCAGTTATCTACGGAGGAGACCTCAATCATGCGCATCTCCAACACCATCCATCGCGCCCTCATCGCATCCGCAGGGTTCGCGACGATGGGCGGCTGCTCGGGCAGCGGTTCGCCAATCGCCTCGAACCCGCTCCGGCCAGCTCCGAGCGGCGTAGGGCAGCCCGTCCAGCAACAGATCTTGAACAGCGGTCGCCTTGACAACATTCTAGCCCGGAGCGGTTCAGGTCATCCGGTCCGAACGCCGAGCTTCTTCGCTCCCGAGGCTGAGGCGAAGCCTCTAATCTTCGTTTCCGACCGTACCAGCTACGTCGTCGACATCTGCCGGCAAGCGAGCAAGAACAAAATGGTCGGCCCAATCACTGGTCTCAATGCCCGCAGGGCGTCCATCACTGTACGCCCAGATTCGTGGGACGTAGCAGCTACGCCGCCACTCGTTTTCATAACGCGCATCACTAGATAGCGCTTACGTTGCTTTTCCAACTTCTAAAGGAGAACTCAACCGTGCGTATCTCAATCGTAGTAAGCCCGCTGTTTATGACGACCGTCGCTCTCACAATGCTATCCGCGTGCTCGGGCGGTAACTCGCAGATGGCGCCAACGCTTCTCGCACCAGAGTCCCGCGCCGCAGCGGGTTCTGCCCAAGCTGAGGTCTCACAGAACGACGTCATAAACAATCTCAGGAACCGTCGTCGAACGATCGCTTCGGGTCAGGCGGTGATGCGACCGAGCTTCTTTAACGCCAACGCCAAAGGGAAACATCTGGTCTTCGGCGCCGACGGCGTAAGTAATGTGTACATCTACCTTCAGAACGATAAGAACCAAAAGATGGTGGGCCAAATTTCGGGCCTCACCTATCCAGCTGGTTTAGCGAGCGACACCGGAGGTGACCTATACGTTGCGGGAAACGATACTGTGCCGGTCTACGCGCCTCCTTACACGGGCGCGCCGAAGTCGACCCTTAACGACCCTGGCTACTATTCCCAGGCCGTTGCTCTTTCGCCTACGGGCGTGGTCGCAGTGACAAACTTTTGTAATGCCCCCAGTTGCTCGACAGGCACTGGTAACGTCGTATTCTACGCCCAGAATTCAACGACGCCGTGCGCAACCGTTGCCGACCCCAATTTTGCGACGCCTCTTTACGATGCGTTTGACGAGAAAGGGAATCTTTACATCACTGCAATAAGCGCCGACGGCGGTCACACGATCGGCGAGATTAAAGGAAATTGCAAAGCGAAGAAAATCGCGCTGCTCGCGACAAGCAATGGTATCGGTGCCATTGGCGGCATCGAAGTGGACAAGGCCGACCGTATCGCCATCCTTGGCAAAGGTGGAAGTAACTATGACGTTCTCGACGTATACAAAGCGCCAAAGAACGGCTCACTCGGCAACCCGCTCTCGGTCACCGAAATTGTCACTCCGGCTTTGCCCATCGACTTCGCGTTCTCGGCCTCGGGCGCCGACGTGTACACGGCGGAAGAAGAGAGCACGGGCGGATTGCTGAACAGTTATGATTTCCCGGCCGGCGGTTCAGCGGAGAATTCTATCACGATAGGCACCGGAACTCCGTTAGGCGTGGCCGTCACGCCACCGGTTTTTCCTTAAGGAACACAAAGGATAGTGTTTGCAAACGGTTACGCTGGGGAGGTCGAATGCAATCACTCGACCTCTTTCGTTTATCAATTGACCGATCGTTAGCCGACGGCACCCCACCGGTATTTTGACGATAAATGCCACCGTGGGTCATGAAACTCAAGTTACTTTGCGACCCAGAGACAGTGACTTCCCCGATTCCGCAACCGGACGTTTGAAGTGCACTCTGTAGTATCCCCACAGCAAAGTCCATCGTATCAATCAGGCATTGATCTGCTGGGGACTCGGACGCCGCCTCCCCCAAGCGGCCTAACCCGTTCCGATTTTCCGTAGGAATTTTTTGGTGGGCCGCACCCCCCCAAATGAGTCGCGCGAGACGGGCTGACCGCGGGGGGAACGGGTTTGCGTCGCTGGTGCGCCCGAGATTTGAGTCTCGCTCGCGCGGTCGTTGGCGCCGGCAGGGGTGGCGAGATAGCGGAACAGGTCGGTGCGACATAATTGGGGTTATCTCGCGCTCGCCGAGGCATTACGAAAGCCCGACATGCGATCGCTCCCGCGCGCCTGCGCGCGAGAAGGGGAGGGGCACCCCTCAAATGAGTCGCGTGAGCTGTGGCATCGCATTGGGGGAAACGGGTTAGCGCGATCTTGCGAGCGTCGACGCCAGACTACGCGCGCGCGCAACCACGAGAGGGGAGGGTGCCACCGATTTTGAGGCATCGCGCCTCTTAATTGATACAGCTAAACTGACCTGGCAAGGTGTACACTATGGAACCTCGCCCTGCAGCGAGCGGCGGATGGTCTGCGCCATGCGCGCGCCATTGTCCCGGTCCACGTCCTCGAAATCTGTGTGCTCCGATTCAAGCGCATAGGCTCGATCGATGCCGCTGAGTGACGAGAGTTGAGGATTGAGTTCATCAAGGGGTAGTTCGTTGGGGCGTAGATCGTACGGTTGAAGGTGCGCGTGCGTGCCAAACGGTGGGATGATCGGATTGGCGTTCGCGTCGAAGCGAGTCATCGGACGGATATTGAATATTAGCTCAATCGTGCGTAAGACGCTCGTCTGATCGTAGAACGCATGGTAGACGCGGTTCGGCTCCTGGTATGCGCTGATGACGAGCGCCATGGTGCGATGACCGTCGACATGATCTAGGCCATCTTGCGCGTCGTCCTCGACTACGAAGATGACCGTGTCGTGCCAGAATCGGGATCGAGTGACAGCCGATACGATGCGCCCCAGCGCCAAGTCGTTGTCGGCGGCGTAGGCTCGTGGCGTTGGCCGGCCAGGGTCGGTTCCGGACGTATGGTCGTTCGGAAGCGACATCAGCATAAGACTGGGCATCCGCCCGGTCGCCTCGAATCGGCGCAGATCGGCCAAGAACGCGGAGGCCCGAATCTGGTCCGGGATCCGCAAAGAAAAGCTCGGGTACGCAGCGTCGACAAACGGTCGCAGCGAGGCGATCTCGACGCGACTAATCCATCGATGGCCATGGCGGCCGTGCCGATAGTCCTCGTAGAAGTCGGTCCAGGTTGGATTCGGCGGCTGGAATTGTGTCGTGTCGGGGAAGAACTCGCCGTAATCTCGGAACGTCAGCCCGCGAGCGAGGATGGCGTTCCAAATGAAGCCGTTGGGCGAATAGGCCATGGCATCGTTTCCCGCACTTGGATAGGAGCGCCCCCAACCCGAAAGACTGCGCTCGACGTAGTCGGAGGCATAGCCCTCGTCGGTCCAATTATGCCCATCCGCGCTAAGAACCGAGTTCACGTAGAGATTGTCGAAGAGTCCGAAACGCGCGGCCAGCGCGTGATGATTTGGTGATATCTTGCCGCAAAAGGCGCAGAGGCTCGCATCGCCGTTGCCGGCGGGTACGTCTCCGAAATAGTCGTCGTACGTGTGGTTTTCAGTAATAATATAGAGTACGTGCTTGAATCGTCTTAAGACACGTTGCGCGTCGCGACCTTGCGTCTTAAGCCATTCGGTCGGGGCGGCTTGTTTCGCGCTGCGCGTCACACGTTGCACGAGCCCAACGTAGTCGTAGACGTTGTATCCACCGGTTCCGCCGCGCTGCGCGATGGTTGCGGCTGGTAGCTCGAGGCCAAGGTCCCTCGCTCGGCTACCGACGCCCTTGAGGTTCGCGATATACAGCGTGGAGCCGTAGCATGCGAGCGCCGCCGGATACCACCCGGCCGCGACGTGCGAGCGGATCGCGCCCGTGGAGAGATCGATTGCCGCGACGTCGTCGGCGCCGCCTTCTGCGACGTAAAGCGTTTTCCGGTCGCCGGAAAGCGCCAACGCCGTGGGCGTGCGCCCGAAGGGTTCCGACGCGTCCAGAGCGATCGTTCGCGCGACGCGAGCTTCCACCGTGTTGATGACGGAGACCGTGTCGCTGCTCGAGTTCGCGACGTAGACGTGCGAACCATCGGACGAGGAGATCAGCGCGCTCGGATGGAGTCCGACGTCGAGATCCGCAACGACACGCCGCTTCGCGATGTCAACGACCGAGACACTCCCGGACGAAGCGGCCCCCGTGACGGGATCCACGCGAATCAGCGTACCCGACGAATCGGCCGCGCTTCCGGATCCGCCGCTCCTTCGGCCGGCCCAATTGGAAATGTAAAGGAGATTTCCGATGCGCAGAACGCCAAACGGAGCGTTCCCCACGGGAATGCGGTAGCGAACTCGATGGGAGATCGTGTTAATAGCAGCGACGGCGTTATCACGGCTGAGAGCGACGAAGAGCGTGCGACCGTCGTCACCCAACGCCAATCCGATCGGTGCCGACGAATCCAAGCTTGTGGCGTTCTTGTCGTTCCTGAAGATCGTCGCGCCGCTCGGCGACGGCAACGCAATTCTATCGGCCCAGCTAAAGCGGCCGTCGGATCTAATCCGTGCCCCGTGAATCCAGCCAAAAGAATCGGTCGTCCAGACCTCCTTGCCGTCGGCGCTCCAGACGATGCCAGCCGGTGCGTTACCTCCTAGATGCTCCGCGAAATCGATGGCGAGTGGCGGCATGGCCAGGCTCTGGCGGATCTTCCAACGGTCCGGATCTATGAGGACGAGACCATGGGAGTTCTTGACGGCCAGGAGCGTACGCCCGGGGTCGAATGCAAGATCGCTGGGACGCCCGAAAAAGACAAGGACCTCCCCTGCGGGCTTGACGTCCTGACCGGTCGGCATAAGATATATGCCGCTTCCACTTGGTCCAACGGCGGGGTAGGTCGCGGACTTCGAATGGGCTATGATAGTGCAGCTCCCAAGGGCGATGACGCCGCCCATCAGGCTTGCTGTAAAGGATCGCTTCACGACGTGACAACATCCAGACCCGTACACGCCACATTGCAGTTTTTGGGTCCATTTAACGGATATCGCCTTACAGGTCAACTCCAAGCCAATTCGTTAACGAGGCGCAAGCTCCCGATCATGCTGGATGAGCGCCGTATTGAGGAAATCCGAACGTTGCATCGACAAGCAGCGACCTAGTCCGAGTGCGCTCGGTGGGTTGAAGAATTTGGGCGCAGCCGCCGCGGGCGCGGAACCTGTTCGCCGCCACAGTTCGGACAGTGCCCGCTGCCGCCTGCGAAGCAATGCGCGCAGAAGGTGCACTCGTACGAACAGATATAGGCGTTTCCATCGGCGTCCAGCGTCGTGCCGCAGGACTCGCACGTGGATTTCATCGCCAACCCGACCTTTCGTTCGACGACCGCTGCGAGTCGGTAGCCCTTTCCCGGAACCGTCACGACGTACGAGTGGTCGCGTGAAGTTTCGCCAAGAAGGCCGCGCAACAGAAAGATATGCTGCGTGAGGTTCGCATCGCTAGGGTCGTGCGGCCAGATTCTAGCGAAAAAGGCGCTCTTTTCAACGACGCTTCCTGCGGCCTCCAGCAGAAGCAGCAATACCTGAAAAAGCTTCTCGGGTAGCGTGCGCGCCTCGAGCCCGGAGTAGAGCATGCGGCGATTGGCATCGATGACATACGGTCCAAATCGATACGTCAACGGGACGGCGTTGCCATCGTATGTCGTTATGAAGGTCCCGATAGGTTCCGTTGTCATCGCACGTACCCGTAGTCGTAGTGGTTTCGAAGTTTGGTTGACCGCCCAACGCAGGGCGCCCTGCGGCTCGGTGCAGAAAAGCATTGTCAATTTTTATCAAATGCGCGATGATTCCGGCGCCGAATTGTGGGGCTTGGCGGTCAGCTTGAAGTAACTTCCGAGCGCGTATAACTGTAGCCCTGATTTTTGCAAGGTTTTTTTATTGGGAACCCATCGTAACGAAACGGGTCGTGCGCGATCGGCAAGCACGTTGGGGAGAACGGGTTCGCGCGACCGCATCTGGCTGCTGCACGGATCGCCGTCCGGAGATTTTGTCTCCCGGGCGTGTCCGAGAATCAGGTCGCGCGCGCTTGCTGGCCGGCCAGCGGACCCATCGGCGAATGCGACATAAGGTCTATTATCTCGCGCGCTCGCCGAGGCATTACGAAAGCCCGACATGCGATCGCTCACGCGCGCGCCTGCGCGCGCGATATAGGGGGAGGGGTACCCGTCAGATGACATCGCACGCAACCGCGCACTGCAAAAGGGTGAACGGATTGCTGCTACGCGCGCAGAGCCGTGAGAGAGGGGAGGGAGTCACCGATTTTGAGTTCGCGCGGCGGTACGCAGCCGATTTGGGGGAACGGGACGCTGCCGTTTGCCTCGCGCGCCTGAGAGCGGGTGGCGTATGCTGCAAATGAGTCGCGTGAGCCGCGGCATCGCGTTGGGGGGAACGGGTTACGCGTGTTGCAAGCGCCGGCGTTCCGATCGCCGCCGACGGCAGCGATGAGCTTCGGTTTCTACACTACCTACGCGTGCGCGCGCATACGCGCGAGAGACGGGGGAGGGGTGCCCTCAAATGAGTTCACCGGCGACCGCGCACCACAAAAGGGGAAACGGGTTGCTGCTTCGCGCGCGCGCACACGCGCAGCCGGGAGGAAGAGGAGGGTGACACCGATTTTGAGTTCGTTGGCAAACACGCAGTGCGCAGGGGTGAACGGCTCGCGCGCTATGCGAGCGCTGCCGTAAGATCGCGCGCGGCAGGCGCGTGGCGGGGGAGGACGGCACCGATTTTGAGATGCTGGGCAGCCGCCTTAAGGCGTAGCTGTGGGCCGTGTCAAGATCGGTTCGGTGGCGATATCTTCATAGTTGGGCCAAACCGTTTCCGCACTTAACTGCTTGAGCAATGCAGCTTTGGCATCCGGCGACATCGTAGAGATCGCAGCGTTGTACGCACTCCAACGCGTTCGCATTGCGTCGGCAAACGTCGGCACCCAGTCAACTGGAATCGTTCTAACGTCCTTGGCTGCAGCGATCGTTGGAAGCGTTTTGTTAAATGCGTTGATAGCTGCCATCAACTGAGAGGCACACACATTGTCTCGATCCACGTCGAACGACTGCGAGCGAACAGAGTCGCCCATGAAACTGGCGTACGCGTTAGCCTTTTTCTCAAGAGCGGTATAGGTCACCGCCAACGTGTTGAGGTCCTGTGGACCCAAGGAGTGCTTTGTGGTTGCAACAAGGTGAACGGCTTGGTTTCTCGTGGTGGTAAACGGTGCTAACCCAGAGGTTAGGTCAGCGGACGGATTGGGATGGTGCGCGCAGCCACCCATGATAATGGCCACTAATAGAACCTCGCCCAACCGGCGGCGACGGAACTGTGTCGATTCCGCTTCCGGTCCGGGTACCTGGAGGCCACAATAGACCTGCTCCCACATGGAGCCTTTATACCGAAGAACAGTCTAAGTTAACCTATCATCTGTTCAAGCCGTCGCAAAAATCGGATGATCTCCCATAAACCGTCTTCAGATTTGTCTTGACGAGAGGTACTGCCGACATTCGGTGATTAACACAATCGGATGATTGTCAAGCTGGTAAAGGCCGTAGCCCGCGCTGACGGCTTCCTCATGGTCGATGGTGGAGGCGACACCATCGCCGATGCTTACCTCTCGAAAGGGTGGACCATTTTAGGCATAGTACCAGGCGCAGCACGCGACGAGGTGGGTTTCGTCCTTCAACAGGACCAGATCACCGCTGCGGCTGAGATCCTCGAAGAAGCTGCAATAATTGACACTGCTGAGCTGCGAGAAGCGAGCTAGGCCGAACCATCGCACGGGATCGCGCGGGCGAAGCGGGCTTCCTGTGTTAAACCCCAAGGGCCAGTAGCGTAGAGTTCAACGTCGAGTGCGTAAGGGGGTGCGGGGCAAAGCTTTCACCCGCGCGCATTGGCGGTCGTCTAATGAACTTGTAGAACGCACCGGCGCAGCTCTTGGACTGCGCCCTCTACGTCGAATGATTCGTCTAGATGTTCTTTCATTTCTGGCCCTCCTCGGGGCGACTACCGCCGTAGCTTTCAGGTACGATCAGCTACAGCGTAACGCATTCGCGAAGCTGGCCCGAATCGCGTCTGCGTTTGCCCTGCGCATTCACCACATGGACTGATTCGAAATTTCATGCTGAAGGACGTATTGATTAACGTCCTGATCGAAGTTGATGAACCCTGGAACGGTCCGGTAGCGTTTAATAAACCGAAAGCCGAGTTTCGATAGAATTCGGTTAGGGGCTGGATTTTCAGCATGTGGCTCGCAGTACAGACTCCTTAATGCAAACTTTTGTATGAACGTGTTTGCCGATTTTCGGAAGAATTCAGTACCCATTCCAGCTTTGCGAAACTCAGGCGCCCAAATATGGAAATGTATGTAGGCTTCCTCACCGTACTTGATCTTATTAACGTTTGAGTGCCCTATGGCGACCCCGCTATAAAGCCAACTCAAGAAATAGGTTTGCTTTTCGTAATCCGAACGCTCCAGGTCTGGCAATAACCGATCAAGCCAATCCTTCTTGCTGGGCAGTTTTTCCGGATCCACTCCCATACCGATGAGAAATGTCTCGTGGGCCCGGAGAAAATAGTCAATCATGCGCCCATAGTCTGCCGCGCAGGTAAAGGGTTTAATATCGGGAGCGAAGTGCATCGCCAATCGGTCCTACATCCCCCACGTGCCTCCTGCGGGATGTTGGAATAGCATCCTTTTGGAGGTCAGTCGCGTGAGCCATGGCATCGCATTGGGGGGAACGGGTTAGCGCGATCTTCGCGAGCGTCGGCGTCAGCATACGTTCGCGCGCGGAGGCGTCCAACGCGACAGAAGCAACCTTATCTCGCGCTCGCCGAGGCGCTGCGAAAGCCCGACACACGATCGCGCACGCGCACGCACGCGCCTGCGCGCGGGAGAAGGGGGAGGGGGCACCCGTCAGGTGAGTCACCGGCGAGCGCGCACAGCCAAAGGGCGAACGGCTTGGGCGATGGTGGCGACGGCAGAAAGAATCGACCTCAGAATTCTTACCCCGGTGTGCCCGAGAAATCAGTCGCGCGAGGCTCCGTCAGCGCACCGAGGGGTGGCGTAATGAACTACGCGTATGCGCGCACGTGTTGGGGGGTGGGGGTACGGCGCGAATGAGTCTCAGCCGGCGCCACTGGCGCATTGGGTGAACGGCTAACGGAGCGATCAGCCGCAGCCGATAGCGACTAATGCTGACCAAGTACCGCAGTTAGCCTCGCGCGCGCGCATTGCGCGCCAAAGAGGCGGTGGGTATGCGCCCAAATGAGTCGCGCGGCGGTACGCAGCCGATTTGGGGGAACGGGACGCTGCCGTTTGCCTCGCGCGCCTGAGAGCGGGTGGCGTATGTCGCAAATGAGTCTGCGGCCGAACGCGAACCCGAAGGGGTGAATGAGTTCTAGAGCAAGCGCGGCGAAGCGCACTGAGCAGCATCGGCCCAATCATCGCTGGGCGCGCGAGCACAAAGGCGCAAAGGGCGATCGGCCGTGGTTCGAGCGCGAGGTTTTGCCAAAGCTTGACGGCTTTGCGCTTAACGCGATCGGGCGAGCGACGGGCTTATCGCTCGCAGCCTGATCGCGAATCCGAGCCGGAGCGCAAGTGCCGCACCCGCGGCATTGGGATCGCCTTCTCACACTGGTCGGGGGGCGCTTCTTAAACTTCTAGGGCGCCAAGGAGGCACATTGCGCAGCACGAGTTGCGGGAATTGGATAGCCAACCTAAGGACCGATCAGCTACAATATGGAGCTGAGCCTTACAGCGCATATTAGGACTGGAGAGACATAATGCCTTTACGCTCGATCTATAACAATTGGCGCAGGGCTGCGTACACACTTATCGCTGTCATTGCAATCATCGGGCAGCCTAACCTTTTAGCCGCGCAATCATCGTCAGCATCTACGTCCAGCATGGAGAAGATGGCGACGGATGTCTATGTCTACGGGTACTCGCTCATCACGATGGAACTCACACGCCGGTCATTCACAAACGTTGAAAAGGCGTCCCCAACTAATGCACCAATGGGCCAATTCGCGAATATGCAATCCTACCCCGCCGTCAATGATCTCCGCGTCACGGCGCCGAATGCCGACACGCTATATTCGACGGCGTGGCTTGACGTCAGCAAGGAACCATTCGTACTAAGCATCCCAGATATGCATGGTCGCTACTTTCTCATGCCGATGCTCGATGGCTTCACAAACGTGTTTCAAGTGCCCGGAAAACGCACGACCGGTACGGCGGCACAAAAGTATCTCATCAGCGGGCCGGGATGGAATGGAACCGTACCGGCGGGCGTAACGCAATATAAGTCGCCGACGGGGCTCGTGTGGATTCTGGGGCGGATCTACTGCACAGGAACGCCACAAGACTATGAGGCCGTACATGCCGAGCAAGCACAGTTGTCTCTCGTTCCGCTTAGCGGATATGGCAAGCCGTACACACCTGCGGCGGGAGCCGTTAGTCCAAACTTCAATCAAAAAGGCGGAGTCCGCAGTCAAGTCGAGGCGCTTTCGACTGCTCAATACTTCGGTTTACTCGGCGAACTGCTTAAGACGAATCCGCCGGAGATGCCACAAGATGCCGCGATCGTCAGTGAAATGGCGAAGCTCAGCCTGACGCCGGGGCAGACTTGGGATGTGAACAAGCTTGGGAGCTCGGTTCAGTCGGCCCTTAACTCGGCGAAACCGGCCGCAGTAAAGCGCATTAAGGCATTTGCCACACAGGGTCTTGAGATGGTGAACGGGTGGGGGATCCTCAAGAAGACCGGGCTTTATGGGAATGATTACCTGGATCGAGCTTTTGTGACTGCAGTAGGGCTGGGCGCTAACCGACCGCAGGATGCGATTTATCCCTTTACGCAGGCATCGTTTATCGGGTCGAAGACGTACTTCATTCGATTCGCGAAGGGGATGACGCCGCCGGTCAAAGGCTTCTGGTCGATCACCATGTACAACCCAGCTTACTTCTTTGTGAAGAATCGGCTTAACAAACAGAGCATCAGCCCACGTCAGCATTTCGTTCAGAATGCCGACGGCTCGGTCGACCTCACTTCTCAAACAAGCAACCCGCGGGAGTTGCTGCCTCGAACTGGCTGCCTGCGCCACCTGGAAAGTTCGTACTGATGATGCGCAACTACTGGCCGGATTCAACGCCACCGTCACTCTTGGACGGCACTTGGAAACCGCCGGCGGTTCAACAGAAAGGCTAAGGCGTCTGTGAGCATTCAGAACTTCGGTAAAACGAATTCGGCGCGATCGTTGTTAGCCCGCCCACGCCCGCCGCGCCCGCGAGGCCGCATTGCGTTAGGGAGCGCTACGGCCTAACGTAAAAGCCTCGCGACTACATCCCCCTGCCGCGCCTCTGCCCCTCTGCACGGCTCCGCGCCCGCTCGTCCGCGCTGAATAGCAGCTTAGCTCGCATTGCAGCTGCGAGCGCCTCGCACCGCGGCAGCTTAGCTCGCAACAGCCTCGCGGTTTAGATCGCGGCGCTTAACGCGTTGCGGCTTTGAATCGCTCGGAGCCCGGCAGGCCTTGCGGCCGGGGTGTCTCGTCTTGGAATCGATAGCTCCTATCCCACAGCGCTGCGGTGCCGTGGCACTTCTTGTATTTGCGAGCCAAGGCTAGCGCTCTCAGGTCTGACGCAACTTTTCGCAAGAATTGTTTTTGGCGCCAGGCTTCGGCAGCGCGCCACGGGGTGGTGCATTGCTCAGCGCGAGTCGCGCGCGCGTCCCCGCGTCGCTCGGGGCCATCACCCTAGAATGAGTCGCGCGGATCGCGCTGTGTGCTTCGCAGATGCCTCTGCGTGCCGTTTCCTTGCCCTGTGCGCGTCGGTTACGCAATCGAATGACGTGTGAGTCATCCCTGCGCGCCAACCGCACTGTAAGCCTCGCATTCATTCGAGCGCATTTGCGGTTGCCAAACGGTTGCCGTCGATGGCAACCGCTTAGCGACCGAAGGTGTCCCGGCGTCGAGCAGAACGCCTTATTTTACGCGGCTCTTCACCCGATAGCGACGGGGTGCGACCGTGCTCGAACCGATTCGATTCCCGTTGGCGCTACCATCAACAGCGTGCATTCACTTCGGGATTGATCGTCGGCGAGAGCCTCTTCGGCGTGCTGCTAGCGGCGATTATCGTCTTCAGCAACAGGGCTTCATCGCTCGGCTCGTCGGCACCCTTTCGCACCGGCCGCGAATCTCGTTGGCGCCGTCGCGTTCGTCGTTGCGTTGGGGATGCTCTTTCGGACGTGCCGATCGCTCGTGTGGTTGCGGTAACAGACTTTGCTGCATGACTTGCAACGGCACTCGCTCGGCGGGACTCAAGGCCCAAACTTTAGCGCACCCGGTTGCTTCACGCCCTTGGAGATTGTCCGGACCACCGACGTCTTGCCCGGAGCGTATTCCGTGACGGTGTCAGTGGGATAGAGGTTGGCGACGTAGAGAAAGCCGGAGCTGCCAATCGCCAACGCAGCCGGATGGGAAACGCCCTGGGAGATCGTCCGCAGCACCGACGTTGTGCCCGGAGCATAGACCGTCACGGTGCTACCCGCACTGTTTGCGACGTAGAGATTGCCCGAGTTGTCGAACGCTAACGCTTCCGGATAATCGACGCCCTGGGAGATCGTCCGCAACAGCGGGGCGCTGCCTGGACCATAGACCGTCACGGTAGTACCGGTGCCATACCCATTATTTGCAACATAGAGATCACCGGAGCCGTCGAACGCCAACGCAAGCGGAGTCAAGACGCCTTGGGAGATCGTCTGCAGCACGTGGCCGCTGCCCGGAGCGTAGACCGTCACGGTGTTACCAGGGCCGCTGCCGCCGTACCCCCCAACGTTCGCGACAAAGAGATTGCCGGAGTTGTCAAAAGCCAGCGCAATCGGGCCGTTCAGGCCCTCAGAGATCGTCCGTAGCACCTTCGTCTTTCCTCGGGCGTAGACCGTGACGGTCCCCCCATGGGCGGCGAAGATGTTTGCGACGTAGAGATTGCCGGTGCTGTCAAACGCAAACGCAGCCGGACTGAAGATTCCCTGGGAGATCGTCTGAAACACCGACGTTTTGCCCGGGGCGTATTCCGTCACCGTGTTATTGCCGGCGTTTCCGACGTAGAGATAGCCTGACCTGCCAAAGACCAACGACTCCGGCGTCTTTATGCCTTTGGAGATCGTCCGCACTACCTTCGTGTTGTGCACGCTTCTGGCGTAGACCGTCACGGTGTTACCGTCCGAGTTCGCCACATAGAGATGCGAGTTCGTTGCGGGGGCCTCCACCGAGCCTGCGACAGCAGAATGCAGCATAGCGGGTATCCGCGCGATCGACGTCGGCGCTGGGGAGAAGACGGTGCCGCCGCACGCGGCCAAGAATCCCGCACCGAGACCCGCACCAGCAAGACTGCGTAGGTGTTGCATGATTGGTCTTTTCATTCGCGTTCCTCGCTCCACGAGCGCCGCGGCACCCGGCGATATTCCAGCCTGGCCGCGTTTCGTTTCATCTTACCACCCATGCGGCGATGTTGGAAGCCGCCTCGACCCATGTCGCCTCGACCCACGGCTCCGCGGCCACGGCGCGGCTCAATGTGCTAGCATGCTCGAAATCGCAACGCTGTGACCGTCGCTTATGACTTGGCCGTTGGAGTTCTGGCGCCCACAAGTTGTTGCGCGACGTCATAAGCAGCCATCCAAAGCGTAAATGGGTTTCCGAGGTGCCCGTAGCGGTGCATCATCCCGTCAATCAACTGCACGGGGTGGCGCTCTCGGAAACGCATCGGTCGAAATCGCGGATATAGTTTCTGGTCGCGGCGAGCGTTGTAGCGGGTTCGTCATCGCGGGCGGATGGATCTTTGTTCCCGGCCACAACGATCTTCGGCCGCAGGTCAGAGATTGCATCGAGGGCCGCGAGCCAAGCTTCGCGCTTTGCGTGGTCTGTTTGTGCGAGCCAGCAGTGAATGCCATTATAGGCAACGTCCTGCACCGACCACAGCGTCGAGGTCGGGGATGTGAACCACGGTAGACGGCGACGTATCGCTCTGCCCGACCAGGATGGGGCGCAGCTCGTGTCGTTCGAGATGGATGATGCCGCCCTCCAGTGCTCCCGGCACGAGCGGGACCGCGGGCAGCTGGTTTGGAAAGACCGCGAAGGGCACGACCTCCGGAAGCGCGACAGCCTTCGCTTCAGGGAATGCTGCAAGCACGGTATTGAGCCCGAAGAAGTGATCGCCGTGGCCGTGCGTGATATATATGAGCGTTAGTCGTTTGTTTTTGGCTCGGATCCATTCGACCAGTTGCTCGGCTTCCGCAGTAGTAACGAGTCTTTGCAGAGCCTGTTACCTGTCGTACTGGAAGAAGGGCGAGGTAGTGCCTGCTCCTCTAACGGCCGTCTAACGGATTCCGCAAAACTCGCCGGGATTCGACGGGACTAGAAGGGACTCGAAAACGCGAAAACCCGTACAGGAAAGGACTATCTGGTATTCGACGGGAGCGGCCGGGACCCCGATTTGCGGGTTCGATTCCCGTTGGCGCTAATTCGCATCAATCTGCATCACCTTCAGCAGATTACATTAATCTGCACGATCTTAACGGTCTCAGTGGACCCATCTATACATCGTCACGATGAGGCCAACAGTCGTCTCGGCCATTTGATTTCGACGATTAGAGAATTGCCTCCGTTAGCGCATCTGCGCTCCCGGCCGGCACGATCGTAAGATTGCTCGCCGGCGCCAGTCCGCAAGTGGCGGTTGCGATGACGCGGGCGCCCGCGGCGAGCGCGTGCAAAAGCTGGCGCGGGCGATGTTCCACAAACGCGGGCAAGGCGACGACGCGCGCTAGATCGAGCCCTTGACGAAAATTCGCCACGCGCGTCACGTCGAGCCCGCGCCAAAAATCGGGTCTTTCGGCGTCGCGATCGCCAATGACAACGATCGAGGTGCCGGTTCGCCGCGCCGCCTCGCGTATTTCATAGGCACCGCTGCGTCCTAGCGTCGCGCCCGCGAAGAGCACGCTGTTGGAGGTAGGCGCACGGCATGGAGGCACGGTTGGAACGACCCACGGCAGCAGCAGGGCGCGCGCACCAAACGGGCGCGCGATCTCGCGGTGCGGGGTAACGACGCGACGGGCGCGGTCGAGCGCCTCACGTTCGGCTTCGACGATTTCGCGCGGAGCGCGGAAGTCCGAGAGAGTCGGACTATCTGGATGCCGACGCGCCGCATCATCGAGCACCTCGTGCAACGTATTCATTGGCAATGACGTCATCAGCACGTCGAAGGTGCACCCGGCGAGGTAACCGGTGCGCCACAGGTACGGCAGCAGGTTCTGCATCACGACGATGTGCTCGATGAGTGAAGGCAAATGACGTGCAAATCGATGGGCGAGTCGTTCGGCATCGAGCAGCATCGCTCGTTGACGCGCTGCCCCGTGCGATGCAAGGCGGCGCGAACGTCCCGCGCGAACGAGCGTTTCGAGCGGCGCCTGCTTCACGCCGCCGAATCCCGCGAGCGCCCACGCGTATTGGGGGAGACTAAAACGTTTTCCGTCGATCGGAACGAACGCCACGTCGCTTGTCGTTGCTTGCGTCGCGACGAACGCATCGTATTCGGGCCAAAAGCCGTCGAGTAAGAATGCCGCCGCCGGTGCAGAGTTCGCGCCGTGTATTTTGCGATGTCGTGTGCACGCTACTCGATCGCAGCTGATACACGACGGCGGCGCGGCTGCGATGGCGACGTCGAGAACGGATCGCAATGGCTGGGATACGGCCGCAGTCACCGGCGCAAAAAACTGCACGATTAGGCGATCGGCTTGGAGCCGGCAGCGGATCGTGAGCTCGTGCCTTGCGCGAAAGCGCAGATCGACGTAATTCCAAAAGACCGTCGCATCGCGATCGCGCTCGGTCATCGAGCCGGGCACGAAATGCGAATGCGCGTGCCGTTCGACGATTTCGCAACCGGAATCGAGCGCGGCCGCATACAACGCGTTCGAGAGTTGGCAGAGACCGCCGCCGACCGTAGGGATGATGCAGCCTTCGCGCAGCTCGCGCCCTTCTACGTATCCGGCGCGGCGGGTGGCGCGACCGATCTGTCGCCAAAAGCTGAACGTGCTGCCGCCGGGGACGACGGCGCCGTCGAGCTGGTGAAGCGCCATGTACAAGTTGTGGATCTTGCCTTCAATAAGGCGTGCCTCGCGGGGATCGGTTTCGGCGACCACGGAGCGGAGCGGCGCCGAACTCTCGGCCAGGAGCGCGCCACCGGAAGAACCGCCGGTGAGCGGCCAGCGGCGCGTCGCGCCGCGGGCGTCGGTCGCGAAGCGTTTGGCGCGGAAAAACGCCGCTTTGAGCTCGAAGGCGAGCATCGCTCGTTTCGTAGGGGGCGCCGTGTTCATCGTCGACATCCGCGTCTATAATAGCAAACCAGGCGTCCAGAAAGCGTCGCTGGGCAAGTCCGAACGCATTGGACCCCGAAGGAGTAGGTCAGTTGAATCGTTGGTACGCCTTCGCTTGTGTTTTGCTAGTGTTCCTCGCATCCGCCGCGCGAGTTCCGGCCGTCGCGGACGCCGACCCGTTCGCGCACGCCGACTGGGACGCGATTCTTCGGAACGACGGCGGCCTCGCCGTAGTGAAACTGGGGGACGCCGTCTCTGCGCGGTACACGTGCATCGACGCTCCCGACGTTGTCTCCGGCTGCTACACCGGCGGGGGTTCTTCGGGCAAGGTTAACGGAACTTGGCTCGCCGTGATTCCGATCGACGGTATGGGCACCGGCGGCATTATGACGATCATACTCTACGTTTGGCGTGACAACGGCGCGCATCGTCTTACTACCCTGGGCGTCTACAAGTGCGTCGCACGCATCGAGAAAGGCCGCCTCGTGGTGAAGCAACCCGTTTATGCGGCGGGAGAAGGCAACTGCTGCGCAAAGCACAATAGCATAACGACTTACACCGTCGCGGGCGGCAAGCTCGTTGAAATGTCGTCCATCACGCTGCCCGGAAACTTGTAGGAACCACTAATGGCGGCAAGGTGGACCCAATGCTTTTGATTCCAGCTTTGCTTCGACGCCATAGCGACGCCGCCCAGGTCTACCCAAATGTCTACCAAGTACGTGCATCAGATTGCATCAATCTGCATCCTCAATAACGGATTCGATTCCCGTTGGCGCTACCAAAAATGGCTAGTAACACATCACGTCGGTGCGACACTGCCGGACCGAAGCACGATCTCGTCGCGCAGTCCCTCGTTTGCGGCCACGATCTCTAGTCCTAGTGCCGTCACCGCTGATACCAACTCCTCGCGCAATGCTTCGATCGAGGCCACAACCAGGTCTTCGACTGTGCCTTTGCCATTTCGAGTTGCGAATACGTCCAGCGCGGCTCCGAGGCTCGCCGCGAGTTCCGATATCGCCGACGTCTCATCGGGTGCGTACGTCTCGCCGGATCGACGCGCACCAAGCACGACGACGCCAAGCAGCTGCCCACGTGCAGTCATCGGGAACGCGACCTCGCCGTGCAGCGAAGTTTCGAGGCCGTGCAGGTCGAGCGCGTGCGGATTCGCACGTAGGCGGAGAATCGCGGGATCGTTCTCGTCGTACCGGAGCACGATGTCGACCGACGTTGCATTCGTGTGGCGATTGAGCGTCTCAGTGGCGCGGCGCACGAGGATGTCGGGATCGGTTATGTAGGGTGCCTCGCGCGTAAACGTGCGAATCGCGTCCTCATCTTCGTGGCGCTTGCGGAAGAAGACGCGATCGACGACACGATCCACGCGGCCGTGCACGAAGCGAATCGACAGGCCAAGCGCGAGGGCGACAGCGCCGCTGAGGAGCACGTTTGTGGCGTGGCCGGCGGTGCCGAGCCAGTCGGTGAGCAACCATTCGACGAGCACGAACGCGCCGAGCAGTATGACGGAGACGCCCGTAAAGACCGCCGCGCGGTTGAAGACGAAACCGATATCGAAGAGGCGCCGGTTGAGGAGCGAATAGCTGAGGATTGCGGGCATCGCGAACCACCATAGCGCCGAAATGGTTGCGAACACCGCGATCGGTAGCCGCTCGCCCGCGCCGAGTACGATGAAGATCCAAATCAAAGGCGGAAGCACGGCCGCGAGTGCCCATAGCAGTCGCGCCCGCTCGGCCCCTCGCGACGCAGCGAGTGCAGCCAGCAGGGAGAGCATCACGGCAAGGATTCCCCCACCCTCGAAAAGCCGGGCGAGAGGGTCGGCTCGAACCAAGAGACTCGGTGCAAAGGGACTCATCGACCCGTTCCAGAGCTCGAAGCGCACAACGAGTCCCCGAGCGGCGGCGATCGCGGTCAACGCGATCGCGAGCGCGACGAGCGCGCGCCGTGCGCCTGAAACGGGCGTTGCGTAGCAGGCCGCATATAACGCCAAAAATACAAAACTGGGGACGAAGATCAGGCCCTTCACGAGTAGGCCGATATGATCGACGACGGGCCAAGGTGTGTTAAGGTCGCCAAATCCCTGGCTTACGACGAAAACTCCGAGAAGATAAAAAATCAAGAGGCGCGCTTCGGCGCTTTCGGACCGCCGCCACGCGATGAGCGCACAGCAGAGCGCGATCCAGACCTCGCCGACGTAAAACAGCCACCCAGTCCAATCTTCGCCGGCGGAGCGGTGCGTTACGACCGTGACTGTCCGTTCCGCCCCATCTCGAACGACTGGCAGCGCGAGCGGTTCCCCGACGCGGGCGCCGTAATAGAGCCGGAAGCGCGCCGCCGGCGAAAGCCGGCGCCGATCGAGCAGGTCTCCGGTTCGGATTCCACTTTCGGCAGCCGCCCCTCCCGGGCGGACCGCGAGCCGATCGACAAACGCGACAGCCGTCGGCGTGCCGGAGAGTCCGAGCGAACCGCTCACGGTCAAGTCGATAACGGCATTCACAACGATCAGTGCGATTCCCAATGCGCAGAGCGCGAGGAGCCAAGGGCGCCACGTCATGGCGATACTCTTTCGCCGTTCGCGGTTACGGCCTTGCTACAATCCCCGAGTTGACTCCATGTCGGCTCTCTCGTTCTCACGTGGTTGGGCTCCCGCGCGTTCGTCTAACAGCTGTCTAACGGATTAAACAAAACTCGCCGGGATTCGAGCGGATTAGGCGGGATTCGAAAACGCGAAAACCCGTACAGGATGGGAGTTTCCGGTAATTGGCGGGAGCGGCCGGGACTCCGATTTGCGGGTTCGATTCCCGTTGGCGCTACCAATGATGGCCCGCATTTACCTGAAGAGGGCGCGCGACGCGGCTAACGCGAGTCTAACGCGTCCCGAATTTGAGCTTACGCAAATAGAGGCGTCGTGATGTACCGCTCGGCGGTGCCAGCGAGCAGCACGACAACCGCCTTGGCTTCCGCGTCCGGACGAGACGATATGCGCAGCGCGGCCGAAAGCGCGGCCCCCGACGATGGACCGGCGAGAATGCCTTCTTCACGGCCGAGGCGACGCGCGCAAGCGAACGCGTCGTCGTCGCTGATGATGGCGATCTCGTCGAGGATCGCGCGATTGAGTACCGCTGGAACGAACCCGACGCCGATTCCGGGGATCTGGTGAGGTCCGGCCGGTCTTCCCGAGAGCACTGCCGCTCCGGCCGGTTCGACGGCGACGACTCGTACGTCCGGCTTGCGCGATTTGAGAAACTCGCCGACGCCGGTGATGGTGCCGCCGGTGCCGACGGCGGAAACGAAGACGTCGACGTTACCCCCGCAATCGTCCCAAATTTCGACGCCGGTCGTTTCGCGGTGGAGCCGTGGGTTTGCGGGATTGGAGAACTGGTCGAGCGTAACCGCACCAGGCATCTCTGCCGCAATTGAGACCGCACGAGCCACGGCGCCATTCATAAGGATGCCCGGTGTCAACACGACCTCGGCGCCAAGGTAGCGTAGGAGCGCAACGCGCTCGGTCGACATCGTTTCCGGCATCTTCAAGACGAGTCGATAACCGCGAATGGCAGCAACGAAGGCGAGCCCGATCCCGGTATTTCCGCCCGTCGCTTCGACGATAACCGAGCCCGGATGTAAGCGGCCATTTCGCTCCGCATCTTCGACCAGCGCGAGCCCCAAGCGATCTTTCACGCTGCCGCACGGATTACGCATCTCGAGTTTGGCGAAGATCCGTCCGGGCAGACCGCGATAGACGCGAGCCAACTCCACCATCGGCGTTTTGCCGACCGTTGCTGCAACGTCTGAGAAGATCATGGCTGTAACTTTTCTTTTGCGGCGCTAGCGTGGCAGCATTGAGGCACGGGCTCACCCGTGCCTCATATAAGCGGTTTACGCGCTAATAGCTAACTCGCGCTCTTCTTACAGGTGATGGTTACGTTCGTAACCTGCCCCTTCGGATCGGTCATCGTATTCGCGTCACTCGTTTCGGTGTCGCTCACCTTGGTAATGACGTCGGCGAATGCCCCACCGTCTAGTCCTTTGCCGCTCCATGACGCGGCGTTGCCTTGCCAACCCGATGTGGATTCGATTGCATATCCGCCGAGGTTGTCGTAATAAACCGATACCCACTGCTTGATCGTCGGGTCGTACGTCGTGTTCGTCATGCTGTTCTGTGGAATGGTGCGATACTGGTCGAATGGCGGAGAAGTGGCCGCGTCGACCATCCACATACCGTCGTTGCTCATCGTGTAGACGTCAGTCTCCGAGCGCGTCTTGCCGCGTAGCGGCTGCGTGCACGTCCACGAGCCAAGTAGGAAGTTCATCGACGAGAAATCAGGCTTCGGCACCGGAACCGGCGTGGGCGCTGCCGCCACCGTCATCTGGGCGACCGAAACGACCGGAGCGCTGGAAAGTCCAATAGCGAAAAGCGCACACCCCAGCGCCGATAAAATGAAATGCTTCATATAAATCCTTTCACGGAACGATGGCACGAAGCTCCTTCCGCTTGGTAGGACGTCAGGGCGACCGCTTCCTTTCCTTCGATGAAAGAGGGGGGGTGAAACGAGCCGCCATTTTTTGCGACGTTTTGTCGACCCATTGAGACGTGATCCAACCGCATCGCTCAACGTTACGGACCTGCGGCATTGCGCCGGCGATGGTCTCGTAGACTCGTCCATCCTTCACTTTGCGGATGGTGCGATACTTGTCCGCGTCCGGCCCTTCAGGAGGCACTTCAATCGTTTATACACGAGAGTCGTACTCATCCGCTGCTACGTACGCTCGGTGCTCGGAAAACCGCATCACTTTGTCGACGTCGTCGCCAACCCGAAAGCCATCGGCCGTGCGAATGTCAAGAACACTCCGCGGATTGTGCTCGTCGTGCGGCGCTTCGCGCCAGCAAAGGACTCAGTCGCTTGGTGCGTTGCGATCGATCCAATCGATGCACCTTGGGTCGCATGGGGCTCAGTACCATTTAAACGGGACACGTCGAGCTTACGAACTGAACCTGGATCGCAAGGTTGTTCCAACTCATCGTGTCAAGCTCACCCTAGCATCGATGTCGCGCAGCGTCCTCTTTTGCTCGGGCACTTGCGGCGCTGACGCCATAGAAGATTCCGAAGAGCCTGAGACCTTAGTTTCGCTGCCGTGGGTGACGGTTGGGTGACGAGTAATGGAGGAAACTGGAGAAATGGAGAGTTGTGGAAGCGTAGTTATGCCAGATTTGCGCGCGCCGGTTGCCTCAGTTTCCTCGGTTTCCGAATGAGAAAAGGTTCGATTCCCGTTGGCGCTACCACAAAGCGGCTTGTCTTTATGCGAGTCCTCGGCGCAGCGTTGGTTTAGCGATCCTCCGCAGACTGCGGCCAATACTCGATGCCGTAGTGCTTGAAGTCGCTCCAGCGTGCTGCGAGCGACGGGCGCATGTTGCGGCAGATGACGATTGGGCGATTGCGTTCGTACGGCATCACGTATGGCGAGGTTCCGTATCGCGCCGCGAGGGTGACCGAACCGCAAAGCGGCGCCAACGCAGATGGTTCGAAGCCGACACCTATCACCACAGAGCCGTCGTAGCCGCGCGGCCCCCAAAGGTAATACTGATTGTTGCCGCTGAGCGCCGGCGGTAGACCTTTCCCAAAGATATCGATCGCGGCGGCCTCAGCGTAGGTCGATACCAAAACGGCGGCCCTTGCTCGATCGCCGGACGGCAGCGCTGCATAGACGTCTGCGGTGCGCTGCGCGACCTCTTCCCACCCGAACTCCATCGAGAAGATGCATCCCAGCGGTGCTCCGATACAAGCTTTCTCCATCGGCGGCGGACGAAAGTTCATCCGATCGAGCATCTTGGCCAGTTGCGCGGGCGGATCCAGCGGCAGAACGAACGGCAGCGCCAGCGCTCCATTTGCTGCAGTGAGTACGGCCCAGAGCGCGACGGTCCAGCGCCAAAGGCGCGTGCACGCCACAGCGCCTACGGCGAACATCGTCGGATAGGCGCCGGCTAGATAATAGTCCTTGCCGTGCGTGGCGACCACCAGTACGGCAGTCACCACGAATGCGACCGAGAGAAACCGCGCCGGCGCCATTCGCTTCGACGCGAAGGGCGCGACGATTCCTGCGATCCATAGCGGCGCAAGTAGGACGTTTATCAGGAAAAGCTGATCCAGCAAGAAGCGCAGCGGACTGCCTGTTAAGTTTCCGGCGTTGTCGTTGCGTACGAGCTCCAGGAATGGAAGCCCGTGCGCCAGCTGCCAAGCGGCGTTCGGAAGTGCGAACAGCGCCACAATCGCCGCGCCAATCCAAAAACCTCGTGACCGCCAGACCGAACGATCGGCGAACAGCGCGAGGCCCAACGCGGTTCCCAATAGCCAAAACACAATACCGTATTTCGCTTCCAGTGCGATGCCTGCGATCAGACCTGCCCACGAGAACGCGCGGGATTCCGCCAGCAGCACGCCACGCGAAACGAGGTAGGCTACGGCAGTAAACGCCAGCGGCTCGAAGGTCGATGTCGACAGCGCCGCGCTCATCGCCGTTATCATCGGAGACGCTGCAGCGGCAATGGCGGCGAGCCAGGCCGCGCGCGTGCTGCCGCCGAGCAGCTGTGCAAACCCTACGACCAGCGGCACGAGTGCCACGGCCGCGAGCAGCGCGGGCAGACGCAGCAGCCATACGTTGATACCGCCGATCTGCGTCGCCGCGGCGAGCAGCGGTATCAGCGGGGGCTGGTCGACGTAGCTGATCGCCGGGTGGCGGCCGCAGACGATAAAGTACAACTCGTTGGCGAAGAAGCCGTAGCGACCAGCACTCACCAAATGCACGAGGGCGACCGCCGTGGCCACGAGCGCCGCCGCAAACCACGTGGATCGGCTCATGCCCACTTTACCTGACGTTCCCATACGACCGAGCGCGACTCCCCCATACGGAAAGCATTTTATTGACGAGTCGCGAGCCTTTCGCCTGTTCGACTACGGTGGCGAGTCCAGCAGCAAGTCCGCGCCACGCCAAGCTCGTTGACGTCCGCAAAGAGCGCCGCATCGGGTTCGAAGTGTTGGCAGTTCCTTGAATAACGGCGCCCTTCGGCCCAATGTCACGTCGGGCGATGCGGCAAGGAGTGAATTTCAGCTGTGAGGCTCTTAAGTCGCCCGACATCGTGCGGATCGCTTCCAGCAATCCGTCGCGCGAGGCATGACCGCTTGCCGAGAGTACGTCGAACGCTCCACCGACGCCGTGTGCCAGATGCAAAATCGCATCGGATTCGTCGGGAGCGTAGGGGTCCCCCGAACGCTTCGGTCCTAGAACGATCGCGCCGACGAGGTGTCCGCGCGCGACCATTGGATAAGCAAATTCGCCTTGCAGCGTGGTATCGATTGTGTGCAGATCGACGCTTTTCCGCCACGTCTTTAGTGAAACGATTGCGGCGTCGTTCTCGCTCGTCCCGCCGTAGGACCCGTGGCCGTCGTCTAAGAGGACTGCAACGCCGGTCGCGTCCGCGTGTTCCTCGAGCATTGCCTTCGCGCGCGCGAGCAGCAAGCCGGCATCGGTGATATAGGCCGCTTCGTGCCCGAACGCTCGGATTGCGTATTCATCCTCGTGGCGTTTGCGGAAAAAAACCGTGTCGAGAAATTGGTCGATACGTTTATGGATGCTGCGCACCGACAATCCGAGCACGAGCGCGATCGCGGCGCCGACCACGAGGTTGGTCGTGTGGCTCGCACTGCTGAGCCACTGACCCAGCGCCCATTCAACGACGAGAAACGCGCCGACAAAGACGAGCGAGACCGCCGAAAAAACCAAAGCGCGATTCAGCGCAAAGCCGATGTCGAGAATGCGACGTATCAGAGCGACATACGTCAAGACGACGGGTGTGATAAAGCCGGTAACGTTGTAGAGCAAGAGCTCCACGTTCGAACTGAGCGGAAGATTGAAACTCGTCGCTAAACCAACAACGGCGGCGGCAAAGTATTGTATCCCCAACGCAGACGTCGCCCAGACGAGTCGTGCTCGATCAGCGCCCCGCGTCTGCGCGATCGTCGCGATCGCGCAGAGCACCGGAAAGACGAACGGCGAGACGGCAATCGCGAGCTGTGCAACGGTGCCCGCGTACAACGCCTGCATCGGATCAAGGGTTCCCGTCCACGCGCCGGCAACATATGCCAGGCCGTAGATGGGCATTAAGGCCGCGCTACTGTAACTGAGCCACATGAGAATGCGCCGCAGCAGGTTCGGGAGAGGTGCGAAGGCCATCGCATAGGTTGCCAAAAGCGCGGTGGTGAGACCGTAGAGTGCGGAACTGAGAAAAGCCGCTGTCGCGTCGAGCGCAGGCCACGGCGTAACAAAGTTAAGCGGAGTGAAACCGTTCGAGAGTACCGACGTGCTCAGCAGCAGCGAGAGTATGCGGGCCTCTTTGCTTTCGGACCGCTTCCAAGCGATCACGGCTGCGAATGTCAGCGTCCAAATGAATCCAAAGAGCGCTAGCCACGTGTCCCAGCCGAAGCTCAGCGCTCCGCCGGTAGCGAGGAGGGAGCGTGACTCGGAGACGGCGCTGACGACAAGACGTTTACCGTCGCGTTCGATTGGAACATCAGCGCGCTGGCCCGCCAGCCGAAAATAGTTTATCCAACGATAGCGTTCGCCGGGCGTAAGCAGACGGAGATCGAGGAGATCGCCGCTTCGAAGTCCTTGACGATACGCCGCGCTTCCCGGCGGAGCATCGATGCGAATGACAAACGGCGCTTCACCCGTCACCTTTGGCACGACGAGCGGGCTCGTGTACGAACGGGTGACGCCGGGATCCACTCCAAGCGTGTAAGCTCCCGTCCACACGGCGTTTGCGGTCAGGACGAATCCGAGGGCGCACAACCCCAACAGAAGCCGCCGCCAAGCCGCGGTGCTCACACCGCTAAGTACCCCGGCGCAGCGGCCAATCCCGCTCGGAATTGTGCGACGAGCGGTTAGCCCACATGCGCAAAATGCGGACGCTCCGTCTAACAGGCATCCAACGGGTTAAAGGACTATCCGGTACTAGACGGGAGCGGCCGGGATCGTCCGATTCAGGTTCGATTCCCGTTGGCGCTACCAAATCTGCCCTGTCGCCATTGCGAGCAAAAGGTAGCGAGAAAGATCGTCCTTGACCTCAGAAAGCGGAACTTGTTTTATTGTAGTTCGCCGAACTGCGCGAGACATGATTCTGCCGTCGACTTGGCGACGATCGCGAGAACCTCTACAGTCGACTCGGTTACGTAGGTGCGTTTCGAGAGCGTCCAGCACTTCCGCTCGTATAGCTGATTTAAGCCTATTCGCGTCTTCGACCGCCTCGGGCGAGAGGATCTCGAAGCGGGTCCCCTTCGCGTTAAGGCGGGACCGCGGGCGGCGCTGCTAAAAGCTTCCGCTATGAGACCCGGGACGCAGCGCGCCCTAGTGCTGACGACCTGCGTTGTTACGGCGATCCTTGTAGTCGCGAATGCGATTAACTACTTCGGCGTTGCCGGAAGTGCCGCATGGGCTGCAGACCCCGGCATGAGCCTTGGCGTTTCGGGAGCGCCGTACGCTGCAGCCGTACTTGCTGTAGATCCCGGTGGGGCGGCGGACCGCGCCGGCCTTCGTCGAGGCGACCGATTCGATATACGCGCAAATGCGCGCGTCGAGCGCTGGCAGCTGCTTTCCGGAAACGCAATGTCTGGGCGGCCGATAACGTTGTTGGTTCGAAGAGACTCGCAGGAACGTCCGATTGCCATCGCACCGCGCTTGTGGGACTATGGCCGATTTTGGTTTTTCATTTTGTGGTACTTCGGGATAGTACTCCTAGCGCTTTTCGCCGCGCTGATCGCGTGGAGGCGGCCCGAGGCAAGCGGCAACCTCCTGCTCTCGACGATCCTTGCATCCGTTGCGATCGGTTCGATCACGGGTGCCGGGGACTATGCGTTGCCGTGGGCTTGGGCTTACGTTTTCCTGGCAATTGCCAACACGGCGTACTTCCTTGCGGTCGGACTTTGGGCTTTATATGCCGGCAGGTTTGCAACCCCGCTCTCACGCCCCCGGCGGATAGCGCAATGGCTGTGCCTAGGCTGCGTTGCCGTCGCCCTTGGAGTTCGTTTGGTAGCCATGGTCGGCGTCGTGACCCTGTGGTTCGACCCCCTTCGCTTGTTGTTCTCGCCGTATTGGCAGATCCCAATATTTGCCGCGATTGCCGTAGCGGTTCTTTGCAGCGCGCTTGCGATTACGGCATCGCGCGGAGTCGAGCGTCAAAGAGCTGTTTGGTCGCTGGTGCCATTCGCGATTTTTTTCGCGACGCTCCAGTTGACGCTCGTTTCGGAGCGCGCGCCGGTATCGTACGCCGTTTTGGTCGGGATCTTCGCTATCGCCAATTTGAGTTTCTTTCTCATGCCGGTCGTGCTTGTATACGTCGCTCTAAGCCGGCGGTTAATTGACATCGGGTTCGTACTGAATCGGGCGGCCGTTTTTGGGATCGTCTCAGTCATCGTGGTCGGCGCGTTCGTTCTCGTCGAATGGGCGGCGAGCGCATGGCTTGCGGGTGCGACGCACACGACCAGCGCCATAATCGGAATGGTTGTGGCTCTAATCCTTGGCCTTTCACTGCGGTACGTTCATAAGTACGTGGAACGGTTCGTCGATCGGGTGTTCTTTAGGAAACGATACGAGGACGAGGCGGCGCTCCGTCGTTTTGCGCACGAATCATCGTATATTACGGAACGGTCGGTGCTGTTGGAGCGTGCGGTTCGCGTAGTGATAGATCACACGAATGCAAGTGATGCCATGATTTTGGTGCGCGTCCAGAACGGCGCGTACGCCTCTGCCTCGAACGGCGAGCACTCGACGTTCAGCGAAAACGACCCGGCGATCCTCGCGCTTAGGGCGTGGAACCGGCCACTTCACCTGCACGACATCCGTGATACCGGTCTGCGCGGCGACGTCGCATTTCCGATGATCTCGCGTGGCGAACTCATGGGCGCGGTGGTTTGCGGAGCTAAGCGTGACGGCGAGACGTACGCGCCGGACGAATCGAGCGCGCTTCTGACTCTCGCGCGCAGCGTAGGGACGACTCTCGACACCCTCAATATGCGCAACGGCGATGGTGCGGTGTCGACTCAAGAAACATTGAGAGCGATCGTGGAAAAGCTGAACGCGATCGCGAGCAAACTCAACGCGCGGAATACGTAGCGGTTGGTTACCAAACGCGCTGAGAGGCAAGAGTGGCGCGAACGCTCGCAGAGGTTTGGGTGGCGCGCAGCCGTGATGGCCGCGTGCGCCCTCGTTTTCTTGTTTTGGTGCTATTTCATCGTCAATAGCGGCCGCAACTACGGCCATATCGGTGTCAGGCCACTTCGCAAATAGGTGAGTAAAGGTCTAAAGATGGATCGGCGTTACTTTGTGCGCATGGCCACGACAGGTTTCTCCGGGGCGTACTTGTCGCTTGTTGCGTGCGCTAATTCAAAGGCAACGAAAAACACTACTGAAAGGACTTCACCAATGACTACAGTTGTGCGGGCATACCGATTTGGGGAACGATATTCGAAGGAAAGCCGTTCGCACGCCAATGAAATATCCAGCGTTCTAAGACGAGGGGTCGCTGAATCGGCAAGGTGGCCACCGAGCTCCTGGCCTGAGGAGGCTTCCGAGGGCTTGGGTGCCAAAGCAACCTAGCAGTCTTCTCGGCCCCTCAACGGGTCAAAACGCCCGTCCATATTGGAGGAGATATGCGTCTAGCAGCTCTCATCGCATTGATGATCGCAGGCGTGGGATTTTATGCAACGCCGGGGCTAGCCGGAACTTCGCCGGTCGCTCTCCCGGATTGCTTAGGGCGCCCGGTCGCAAAGCCAACGAGTGTGACACTGGCGTGTGCCGATGCGAACTTTCGCATCGAGCGCATTCAATGGACGGGATGGGGCGAGTCATTCGCGGCTGGCAAAGGTACGGGAGTAGTAAACGATTGTGAGCCAAGCTGCGTTGCAGGGCACTTCCACAACTACCCTATGCTGCTGATCGTGACCGGCAGGCAGACATGCCCCAGCGGGCAGGCCGCGTACGAGAAAGTTGTCTACGCCTTTATAGGTCGGTCCCCATTTCCACGGGAGAGTGCGGGAAACGCCACCCAAGACTTCCCGTGTAAGCCTAGGCCCTAACTCGCAAAAGCGGCCCGTACATAATATGGAAGGAGGCTAGTGTGAGATTCGCACTGACTGCTATTGCTGCGGCTGCGGGATTCTTCTGGTGCTTCTCATGGCATAGCAACAGCACTGCGCTGGCGAGCAGCGGATTTCTAGGCACCTGGTGCCGCTCCGGCTCCAACATAATCCCGCAGCAGCCGATTACGATCACCGATAGCCCTAGGCTAATCATAAAAGACCCAAAGTACGGGGACACCTACGCTCGCATCGTCTCCTCGACTCTTGTTGCCGAACGCTGGGCGCAGACGGCCACTCTGAGTTTTGACGGCAACAAAATCACCTGGCCCTCCGGCGAAACCTGGGTACGATGCGCGTCCGCTTCCACTGCCGCGGCGACCCCCGCGCCCGAGCGCCTGCGGATCCAGAGTTACATCGTGCGAAATTACAAGTCGCTGCCGATCCACATTTATTTAGTAGGATTGCACAACTCAGACTCGGGTCGCTATTACAACCAGTGCGTGTCGTTTCGAAACGTTTCGACCAAAGTGGCGACCTCGGTTGATTTGTCATTTGTGGTCGAGCGTTATTCTGGCACCGTCGAAGCGGATTTTGGCGTTGTCGACCGAGGCACGTTTACGCCGCCGGTTAACATCGCCGAGCATTGCTGGCACGGCCCCCTCTGGTCCGATCGCGTCGTGAGGCTCATGGCGCGCGAAGTCATCACCGTAAAAAGCGTGACATTCAAGGACGAGACGTCGTGGGAGCCCGGAATGCCGTTCCTTCGTGGATATGAAAACGACGGGAAGCAGCTGCCGCAACCGACCGAAGAGCACCCTGAATCGCCTAAACCGACGCCACAGCCGTAAAGCCTCGGATGCATTCGTCATAGTGCGAGGCGTCGCTGATTTGGCTTAATTCGAAAACGCGAAGACCGGTACAGGTCGCGTTGGCGCCATATCCGGTACTAGACGGGAGTGGCCTGGACTCCGATTCGCGGGTTCGATTCCCGTTGGCGCTAAGTTTTTCGTCCTTATAGCGAAAGGGGTTTTCGCGATCAAGGCACCTGTTTGGGTGACGGATGGGTGACGCTCACGGCAACACGCCGAAGCGCTCCGAACGCTGCGCAGTGGCAGCGCCGATTGCATTTGCGCGTTGTGACGCGAAGGCTTGCGACTTTAAGCTTCGGGCTCTTGCGCTGGAATTGAGTTTATTGCGCTGACGCATTGACAAGACCAGCAAGAAGGCGCACCCTGGGCGCAAGGGGTTGTCTAATGCCTCGCGCTTTGGCTCGTCGCATTTATCTATTCTGGCAGCGCCAGGCCCCGCACGGCAGTCCTGCGATCGTCGCTCAGGCGTCGATGATGGTCTGTTCGTTTCAGAAGATGCGTTCGCAGGCGCATAATCCATCTCGGAGCGCTAGAACCGTTTCGGAGAAGATCGGAGGGCACAATGAAGGTTTCAGATTTTAGCCGCTGTGCAGTCGTCATCTGCGCGGCCATTTTTATATTCGCGGGTTGCGGCGGATCGCAATCGCAGGTCGGCGCGCCCGCGACGATGCAGCAGAGCGCTGCGACGGCCGGATATCCAAATCGTGGCGATTCGAAGAGGGCACACCGCGCCACAAGCGGCAGCGCCTTCACAGTGAGCGGCCGCTTCATCCTTCTCAACGGCACAAAGTTTTTCGTGAAAGGCATGGTTTACTCGCCGACGCCGATCGGCAACGGCGTTTCGGACCCCCCTTCCCTCGACGACCCGCTTCGCGACGGCAACATGGCCATCTGGTCGCGCGACCTTCCGCTGATGCGCGCGATGGGCGTGAACGTGGTCCACGTCTATAACACGGTGGGCCCGCCGCACGACAAGAATACGGGACCAATTTCCAAATGGCTCGATGCCGCGTGGAACAACGGGACGGATCCGATCTATGTGCTCCTTACCGTCTACGTAGATGCTAGCTGTCTGGACAGCAATGATTGCGCAACAGACCTTGCCATGCAATACCGCAGCCTTGCTCAGAAATACGCTGCAAAACCCGCCGTCATGGGCGTCGTCATCAGTAATGAGATCATCAAACCGCCTTACTGGACGAGTGCTAAATGGTGGGGCAACTTCAACCGCCTCGCTGAGGGCGCGAGGGCCGGCTTCGCCGCCGGAGGACATCCGGACAAGATCGTGACGACCTCGAACGACGACGCGGTTATCAAGGCGGGCGGTGTCGAGCACCTAGCCGGCATCTACTACGGCGAGCAGCACGGTGCGAAGGTCGACGTCTGGGGGGACAACCCCTACCGCGGTCGCACCTTCACGGGTTTGTTCGACCAGATCCGTATGGATACGACGAAGCCCGTTTTACTGACCGAATACGGCGCCCCCGCATCCTATCACCCCGACTGGGCAAACACCTACTTCTACCCACGTGGCATGCATGGTGTAGGCTACTGTGTTCCTTCGACGCCAAGCGGTCCGGTCAACCGCCACGCCGCGGAACTGCCAAACTCAGGTAATCCCGGCATCAATGGCCTCGTCGACCTCGTTACGAACAACGCCAAGCTCCTGCACGATGCATACAGCGGTGACGGTGTCGTATCGGGCGGATTCTACTTCGAGTGGACCGACGAGTGGTGGAAAGCAGATGCGAATAACCCGGAGTTCAGAAGTAAGCATGTGGGGGACCCGGTCTTCACCGGCCATTTCCCCGGGTGCGGCTATGACCATGCGTGGTTCGGCCTCAACGCAATCTCACTAAGCGGCAAGAAGTACGTCGACACACTACATGCTCGCCGGACGGTCGACGCCCTCAAAAAAACCTGGGCGAGTCAGCCATAGTCACTCGACGCCCAGGATGCGCCGGTCAGACGCCTAGAACGGGGATCGGCGCGAGCCGTTCCCCGTTTTTACGAGGGCTAGTATCTATCCCACCGTGACCGTGCCCTCTCATAGCGGATGACGCATCACCTCCGACGTCGAGATGATGCGAAGGAGACGCCACTTGTCGCGTGGGCTATCCTAATTTTAAAATTTCAAAAATGTCGCGTCTGGGGGCACTGTTCGTCGCCTCCGGATCTCCTTATCTCGTAAGGTTTTCCGTGCCTGGGAAAGAGGGGCTTCGAGTTCGGCCGAATGTGGAGTTATGCTCGAGCCGCATCTTGGATGCGTCGTGGTTGCCGAACCCTTTGACGAACGAGGGATCGCGCTCTTACAGCGCGCAGGCGCCGACGTCATCTCCTGCGTCGGCGCGTCGCGCGACACACTGCAGGGGGAACTACACCGAGCGCGCGGCCTGATCGTGCGCTCGGAAACGCGCGTCGATCGCGAGCTGCTCTCGTGTGCGCCGCAGTTAGAGGTGGTGGCTCGCGCCGGCGTCGGCACCGACGCGATCGATATCGAGGCTGCCAGCGCCGTAGGCATCGTCGTCGTTAACACACCGAGCGCCAATACGATCGCGACAACGGAACACACCTTTGCTTTATTGCTGGCGTCGCTACGTCATGTGGCGCAAGCGCATGCCGCGTTGCAAGCGCAGCGGTGGGAACGCAAGGCGTTTGTCGGGCGCGAGCTCTACGGCAAGACGCTCGGCATCGTCGGCCTGGGTCGCGTTGGCGAGGGCGTCGCAGTTCGCGGCGCCGCCTTCGGTATGCACGTCGTCGCGCACGACCCGTACGTGCCCGCTTCGCGAGCGAGCGCGCTTGGCATCGAGCTGCTGGAGCTCGACGCGCTCTTGCTCAGGGCCGACATCATATCGCTGCACGTCCCACTGACTCCGCAGACGCGAACGATCATTGACGCGCACGCGCTCGGGCTGATGCGCGACGACGCCGTGCTGGTCAACTGTGCGCGCGGCTCACTCGTGGATCTCGATGCGCTGCTCGCGGTGCTTGATGCCGGGCGCCTGCGCGCCGTTGCACTCGACGTCCTACCCCAAGAACCGCCGCCCAAAGGCTCCGCCTCTGCGCGAATACTCGAGCATCCGCGGGTTGTCGCAACGCCGCATCTCGCCGGCTCGACGTTCGAAGCCATGGAGCGAATCGCGCTCGACCTTGCGCAAGACGTGGTGCGCGTTTTGAGCGGCCGGCCCGCGAGCGGGGCCGTTAATGCGCCGGCGTTAGGCGCCACGCCCAGCCGGTTCGTCGATTTGGCGTTTGCAATGGGAGCGATGCTACCGCAGCTCTTCGAAGGCGTCCTGCGCGACGAGTTCGCGATCCTGTTGCAAGGCGAGCTCGCGGATCTCGAGCCCGTGCCGTTCGCGGCCGCCGTGCTGGCCGGCGCGTTGCCATTTATCACCGATCGGCGCGTGACGATGGTGAACGCAAACGCGATTGCGAGCCAGCTCGGCGTACGCAGCACGGTGAAGCGCGAAGGCGCCAAAGCGCCGTTTCGCTCTTCCTTCGGCCTCGCCGCGGGCGAGCACCGGTTGATCGGCACGGTCTTAGCACACGGCGCGCGCGTCGTTGAGATCGACGGCTTCGAAATCGACGCGATTGCCGAGGGGACGATGCTCGTTACGCGCCATCACGACGTTCCCGGAATGGTCGGCAGAATCGGCACGATTCTGGGCAATGCGGACGTCAACATCTCGACAATGCAGGTTGCTCGCAGAGAGCGCGGCGGCGGCGCGATGATGGTCCTGGGCGTCGACCGCAGGGTCGATCGCAGCGTGCTCGCCCAGATCGCCGAGGTCCTCGGTATCGAATCGGTGCGGTCGATCGAAGTGTGATGGCGACGGTATACGTCGTACGTCACGGTGAGAGCGAGGCCAATCGCGAAGGGCGCTATCAAGGTCGGCAAGATTCGCCACTAAGCGCACTCGGCCACCAGCAGGCGGCCGCCTTGGCGGGCACGCTGAGTGCGAGCAGAGTCGCCTGCGTGATCTCGAGCCCGCTGCGTCGTTGCGTCGAAACGGCGCTTCCGGTTGCCGCGCGCCTTGGCGTCCCGCTGGAGTGCGACGACCGCGTGATCGAGATTGCGCACGGAACTTGGGAAGGACGGTTGCGCGCCGAGGTCGAGCGTGAAGACGCGGCACGCATGCACGCGTGGCGAACGGTGCCGCAGCACGTGCGGTTCGATGGCGGCGAGTCGCTCGCCGACGTCGACGCGCGCTGGCGTTCGTTTGCGGCATCACACCTAACCGACGCTGATGCAATCGTCGTTACGCACGATATTCTCGTCCGGCTTGCGATTCTCGCGGCCACGAATCGGACGCTCGCGCAACTCTGGGAACCAAAAGCGGAAAATGCCGCCTATGCTATCTTCGAAATCAACGACGCGCGATGGCAACTGGTGTCCGAATGCTGCGCGACGCACCTGACCGGCTTGCGAGCCGACATCAGCCGCCAAGCACTCTAGGGAGTCATCATGGAGAATTCCCGCCCATCGTCGACCGTCGCAACGCGCATGTCGAGCGTTCCCGCGTGGAAAACCGGCGTTGCCGGCCTCCAGCGACGTCGGTCTTTAGGGCTGCGCGTCTCGGGTCAGCACGATGCCGTCCGGCTGGGCCCCATGCTTGAACAGGATATCCTTGCTCGACGCGCCGCCCTTTGAGTACCGATACTTATCGGCCGAACTTATGAGGAACTTATTAGGCTCGCTTGGCGCGGATGTTGACCCTCCGTGGGCCGCATCCGCCACCCAGATGTCCTTGTTCGTCCGGGTGAACGCGAAGCTTATCGGATCGCCGGCGCCCGTGAGCGGCGTCGTCGCAATCGGCATGCCGAGCGAGCCCTTCACGGGTGCGTTGTATGTGAAGATCGTGACGTTCTGCTGGTCGTCCAATGCGATTTTGTCCGTCGACGAAATGGCGATGCCACCCGGGTACCCGACGGAGTTGCCGGTGGCTAGGATCGTGATCGCCTTCCCGCTAACGCCGCCAACGACTTCTCCGGCGACGAAGGCGCCGGACGCGTTCGTGCCGTCGATGTAGAGGTTGCCCTTGTCGTCGAACGCGTCGAAAAGGACTTTAGCGAAATTGGGATTCGAAAGCGTCGTCAGCAGCGTGCCGCCCTTATTGAAGAAGCTGACGCTTCCGGGTCCGGAGCCCGTCGTGAGGATGTTTGCCACCCCGAGATTACCCTTGCTGTCGATCGTGACGCTGGCGGGAGCCTCGCCCGGATCGTTAATGGTCGTCGGCGGACCCTTGAAGCCCGCGGCGTACACTTGAATGCGGCTATTATTCGTATCGGCGACGTAAAGGTTCCCTGCTGTATCGAGCGCGAGACCTTGTGGGAGCGAGAAGCCGGTCAGTTGCGCCGTCTGCTTGCCCGCGGCGTTGAAAATGTCGACCACGTTGTCCGAGGCATCGGAAACAATGATAGACGCGCCGCCCTTAGCATTGATTTCATTGCTAACGAAAGCAGTAGCCGGAAGGTTGGAGTGCAGTTCCGGAACGCCCGGACGCAGGACGCTAGAGCTCTGTGAAACTTGGTGGCCGACCGACATGCTCTGTGCGCCGACGGACTGCTGCGAAAAGCCTGAGCTTGCCGCGGGAGCTCCGGCGCCGCCGCCCGAGCAACCCGCCAGAAGTGCAAGAGCCACGGTTCCGCTTAAGACGCACTCAAGCCGTGATGGGATAGGCATTAATGAAATTCTCCACTTTTATTCTCCGTGTGAATCAGATTCACAGAGAATAGCACGGCCTGCGTCCGATATCCGGTCAGAAAAAGTGTACAAATCCAATCGCGATTTGTGCACTTTTAGTTGCCAGACGTCGATCCCCGGCGGTGGTACATTAGAACCCTATCGTGAAGATCTGTAGTGCGACCATGGAAAGAGGATGTATGTCAAATGCCAAAATAGGAACCACCGTTAATGCGAGTCGAGCGCTGCAGTCTACGGAAACAAATTCTCTCGATTTTGTGCCCGACAAAATTCCTTTCGACACTCCGTATGGCGCACCGATATCACTAGACCGAGCCCAGGCGGTTATTCACGCGGCGGTGGCAGAGGCGAAGAAGCGGAATTGGAAGATGAATGTAGCGGTGGTCGATTCCGGCGGCAACCTCGTCGCCTTTCAGCGAATGGACGGTGCGATGCTTGCCTCCATTCAGATTGCCGAACACAAGGCTCGGGCGGCCGCGACCTTCCGGCGCGAGACCAAAGTTTTCGAGGACGGTGTCCAGCTTATGCAGCTCAACTATCTGCTCGCGTTCGATGGAATCATTGCCTCTCGAGGCGGCATCCCGCTGGTCGAACAGGGGGTGATTATCGGCGCAATCGGTTGTTCGGGAGGCACGGATTCGCAGGACGAGATCGTCAGCAAGGCAGGCGCGGCAGTAATCAACCAACTGCCGGCAAGCAACAAATGATCCAAATCTCGAGAAAGCGTTGGAGACAATCAACCGGTTTCCGAGACAAACATATTGACAGGAGAATGCCATGACAGCAGCAGCCCCACTTACGAAGCGACAGATTCGCCTGGACCGGAGGTCACCCGCCTACTGGCGCGTCACGATCGACAACCCGCCGATCAATGTCATGGGCCCGGAAATGCTCCAGCAGTTCCAGGAAGTCATCGACGCGCTCGAGGCCGATGAACTTATCAGGGTCGTGGTATTCGACAGCGCCGTCGATGACTATTTCCTGAATCACTCCGATTTCACAGCCAAGCTTGAGGACCTGACCGCATTGCCGCCGGGTCCCACAGGTCTGCCGCCTTGGCCAGACTTTCTCGTGCGTCTGACACGATTGCCCGTAGCCTCCATTGCACTCATCCGTGGCCGGGCGACGGGCAACGGCAGCGAAATTGCGCTGTCCTGCGACATGAGTTTCGCCAGCCGCGAAAAGGCCATCCTCTCACAATGGGAGGTGGGCGTAGGGATGGTTGCCGGTGGCGGCCCCATGGCCCGGCTGCCCGAACTCATCGGCCGAAACCGCGCCCTCGAAGTGCTCCTAAGCTCGGAAGATATCGGAGCAGACCGGGCCGAGGCCTATGGCTACGTTAATCGCGCGCTGCCCGACGCCGAGCTAGACGCGTTCGTAGAGGCGCTCGCGACCCGGATCGCCGGATTCGACAAGTGGGCGATTGCCAACACTAAACGCCTCGTTAACACCAGCCTGCGGCCTGACGTCGAACTTGGTGCCGGGTGGGACGCGTGCATCGCTTCGCTCGGGCGATCCGCCGCCCAAGATGGGATCAAAGCGCTGATGGCGCGCGGCTTCCACAAGCCGGGGGACGTCGAAAATCGGCTCGGATACTACCTAGGCCAAATCGCGCGCTAGGCCAGAGCCCGATGCGATTCGCAACTCCGAGACGTTGAATGGCACGATCAATCGCCGTCGGCGTTAACTTGCCGAGGCAGCCGTGATGAAGAAGGCTTTTCTCCTAATTGCTGCACTTGCGGCCGCGACTGCAAATGCACGCCCGACTGAGATGCCGCTATTTGCGCCGGGATTTGCATCTCACACGGTCCAAGCCGGCGGTCGAAGAATTTATTACCGGATCGGAGGGAGCGGGCCGGCGGTGCTTCTTCTTCACGGTTATGGCGATACCGGACAGATGTGGTCGGCTCTTGCGTCGGTGCTCGCAAAGACGCATACGGTCATCGTTCCGGACCTCCCCGGACTTGGCAATTCGCGACCGGAAAATCCTACCGCGCAATATGACATGGCTTCAGTCGCGCGTTCCATCCACTCGCTCATGCAACAGCTTAAGATGCGACGCGAAGCAGTGGTAGGTCACGACATCGGGCTGATAGTCGCCTACAGCTACGCCGCGCAATTTCGCAGCGATGTCACGAAACTTGCACTGATGGACGGGCCGATCCCGGGCGTCGGTCCGTGGCAGACCGTGCTGCTGTTTCCGGAAACGTGGCACTTTCATTTTTTCGGCACGTATGCAGAACAGCTCACAGCAGGACGCGAACGGATTTACCTCGATGGGCTCTGGAACAGATTTGCGTTTCATCCCGAAAGAATCGGCAATGCCGAACGTGCCGCGATCGCTGCATCCTATGCGCAACCGGGAACCATGCGTGTCGGCTTTACGTACTTCAAAGACTTTGATGCAGATGCGAGCGCCGACGCGATATTCAAAAAGACCCCTCTGCGAATGCCTGTGTTAGCGATGGGCGGCGAAAAATCGTTCGCGCCACTCATGCCTGCATTCGCGAAAGCCGTCGCGGTAAATGTTCGAACGAGCGTGATTTCAGACTCCGGTCATTGGCTGATGGATGAGAACCCCGCCGCGACGATCGCGGCTCTGAGTGCATTCCTCGCAGAACGATAAACCTCGGTTCGTTGCTACTTCGTGGCGTGAAGGGCGGATTGCTAGGACACGCAAGAGCAACGGCTCGGCAGAGCGCAGGTTGCGGCTCTATCTTAACCTCCGATTGTGACGTTGCGCACTTCGGCTGAGCCGAGCCCGGCGCTTCCAATGCCCGCGTCAATATACCGAGCATTGGGCGGCAGCGAAAGCTTGAGCACGAATGGTACCCAAGCATCGCCCGCCTGCGCGTTGACTGCCGCACCGAATGCCATAGCCACGACGGAACCGCTTGCGCTTACAGCTCGGGCGAACGGAAACGTAAAGCCCAGAAGATTGACGCGCCGAGCTTCGCCGCTGACGCGTACGGTGCGCCCGCGGTACGGTGCCGCATCGAAGCGCCGCAACAATTGGTTGGGCATGCCGTTCAATCCGTCGCGATTGCTTAACGCCGCGCCGTGCGCGATTTCCGAAATCGCCACGTCGTCAAATCCCGGGCCGACAACTACCCAAGGCTGGCCGTTTTCCGACACGTCACGCTTCATCCGTGAAGGCGGAGTTGCGTACGCGGAGGCCGTGCTGGTCGGAACGTAGACTAAGCCGTCGTAGGCGTCGGGGACAAGCATCTGCCTCCTTCCGTCTATGCCCTGCGCACTAGCCACGGCCCCACCGATCTGTTCGATGCCACGCTCCTCCGAAAAGTAGCTGTGCAATGCGCTGTCGGATTTCAACCGCCGCAGATCGAGGAATGCAATCGCATTCAGCGGGCCCAATAGGGCCGCTATCGAATCACCGGGCTTCGGCAGGACGGCTACCGACTGCAGCCCACGACCCATGACGATCGCGCGAACCGTTCCGCTGCCGAACGTTTGGCCAATCGTGTAGTAATCTGCACCGAATCGCTCGCGCAGATACGATCCCATCGATCGATCGGCGGGTGGACTCACGCTGGCGCCCACGTGAAAGTTGTGGGCCCACAAGGCGATCTTCGCGCGCGGGAATTCCTTGCCAGCCAGCCATTCGGCGTTTTCGGCCATGTCGCGATCGCGCACCGCCGAAGCGGAGGGCGCTGCTTGTGCGTCGAGATACTGCAGCACGTTGGTTAGCGCGTCGCGCGCGACGTCTGCACCGGGCGTATCCTTCAGCGACGCGAGCTGGTCGGTAAGAGCGGAGACTTTTTGACGGCAATCGATCGGCGTTCGGCGGTGCAGCTCAAGGTATTGCGCGGAGACGCTATCAGCGACACATGACAGTGCTGCCTGCGCGTTCTGCGCCATTGCGGCATCGTGCGCGCGAAGGAACTCGACCAGATCGCCTGCGGCACCCATTGGGTCTTGCATGTCGACTCCGGCGAAATTCAGCATGGGATGCTGCCCCGGCCGCGCGTTGTAGTCGCGCATCCATTGCAGGAGGTCCGCGACTTCGGGGGTGTTCCAGTCCCAGAATCCCAGCCGGGCGGCGGCCTGTCGCGCCGTGCCTGGACCGCCGTTGATGTACCGGTCTGCCACGTGTCCGGAACCCCACGCCGCCTCAATCGCGAAGACGGTAAAGCCCTTATTCTCAACCAGATACTTGAACAATCTATCCTTGAACGCGAAAAACTCGCTCGAGCCGTGGCTTCCCTCACCCATTCCGACGATTCGCGCGTCACCGATCGCGCCACCGATCGCGCTCAACTGCTGCGGATCCGCGCTCAGATCCAGCGTGGGGACGATGACGGCGCGTGCGCGCAGTTCGGCGATCGCTGCGCTTGTGGGCGGAAGCTCCGGCAGCGCTGCGCGTTCGTCCTGAACGAGCTTGCCGTCAACGTATGAGACGATTTCGTGGACGGTGTTCGACAGCAGTTTCCAGCGCCCGGCGTCAAGCGCCCATCGATCCGTGGCGCGCATCATTCCTCGCAACGGCTTTGGGACACCCTGTACGGCAAAGGTTCCCGTTACGGCGTACCGCACCTCAGCTTGCGCCGTTTCACCTGTGACGTCGACCTTCGTTACCCCGATCGTTAGGGACGAAATCGTTAACCCCGGCGTCGTTTCAGTTTGATCCTTAATATATGCGTTGCGGTCTTGAATGCTGCCGTCGACCTGCCGAGCTTGAAAATTCGTCGCGAGCAACTGCGCGATCGCCGAAGCATCGTTTTTGAACAACGCCGCTTGAAGCGCCGTGTAGGCTGTCCGGATCGCCTCCTCCGCCGTGCCGCTATCAGCCTGTGACACGGCCAGGAGTGAAACCGCAAGCGCGGCAGCCAGGCAACCCGCAGCACACCTTCGCAATCGAAACTTCACCAGCGTCCTCGTTTCGAAGTAGTTACTCCTCGGAAGCTCGACGCGCCTTCGATCAGAGATATTACATATTGCGCGCCGACGGAGTAAGTCGCAACCGTCGCAAGCCGCTGAGTGTCGTACGCAAGAGCAAAAGTCAGGGGAGTTTTTTAATGGATCTAACCAAAGAATATCCTCGAAGCGTGCGCGACAAGTGGCAGGGCGTCGTTCAGCTCGCGCGGACGATCGATAAGGGGAAGGCGAAAGCTCACGGTAACGTCGGCGAGTATCACTACAATTGTCCGATGGATCAGGCCGTGTTCGGCTTCCTAGGCATCGACCACGAGCAACTTCTCGATTCGATTCGCAACGCGAAGAGCGACGCGGAGATTGAAGCGTTCACGCGACCATTCGTTGATGCCAAGTCGCGCGAAGAGATCGAGCATTGGAATCGCGAGTGGTTATCCCACGAGCCGCAAGGCGAGTCGGCGAAGGCCTTTCAAGACCTCCGCGCACAGATCGCACCCGACCGAACCGGCGTGACGACGTGGCCCGACCTTCTCGACATCGACGAGAAGCGTCACGTCCCGCGTCGCACCGCTGGCGTGGCTTAAGCCTACGGGCTGGCCTCAAAGCTCTGACTCCAATCGGCGAATCGGAGATCAATCAAATGGCAGAGCATAGCGAAGAAATCGTTGCTAGCGCGAAGCCCAGTGGGACGGGATGCGTCGAGTGCCTAGAACGTTCGAACGGGCCGAAGCGATGATCGAGGCCAACGAGCTGGAAGAGGTTCCGCTTTTCGCAGGCGTAACGCCGGCGCTGCGGACACTGATTGCTTCGCGTTCCGCGGAGATTCTGGTGGCGCCCGGCGAATGGGTCACGCGAGAAGGCGACGCCGCGTATCTGTGGGTCGTTCTGTCGGGGGAAGTAGAACGCGTACGGCTCCTGAGCGGCCAGGAGGTGCAGTCAACGACGTTCGACCCAACCGAATTCTTTGGCGAGTTCTCGGTCATTCTCGGTACCGAGTCGTTCGTCTCGATTCGCGCGCTGCAACCATCGCGGTTGATGCGGATGGATCCGGCCGACCTTCATTTGCTCATCACCGAGTCCAAAGAAGCGGCTGCGTTTATGGCTCAGACGCTGATTCGCCGCGTGTCGATTTTCGGCGATTCGTACGGAATGTACGGGGCGCGGCAGGCCGTCGTGATCGGTAGCGATCTCGATGCGGCTTCGCATACGATGCGCGACTTTCTGTCGCGGAACCAAGTGGCGTTCGAATGGCTCGACCTCGACGATTCCATCGACGAAGAGTTCATCGCGAAACTCGGCGTCGACACGTCATCGTGCCCGCTCGTGCGTCTCGCCGATGGGCGCACGCTCGTAAAGCCGGAGCTTCAAGTCCTTGCCGAAGCCCTAGGCCTTCCAATCGTCCCGCGATTCGGCGAATACGACGTGGTAATCGTTGGTGGCGGGCCAGCCGGGCTCGCCGCGGCGGTGTACGGAGGCTCCGAGGGTCTTGCGACGATATTGATCGAGCAGGACGCGCCCGGCGGCCAAGCCGGCACGTCGTCACGCATCGAAAACTATCTCGGTTTTGTGACAGGAATCTCCGGGGGCGAGCTGGCGCATCGCGCACTGCAGCAAGCAAAACGGCTGGGCGCGGAGATCCTCGTCACGCGAAGCGTCCGCGAAATCCGGCCGAACGGAGCCGAATTCGTGGTGGCGTTGGACGGCGGAACAGAAATTCGAGCGCGCAGCGTGGTGCTAGCAACTGGCGTGGCGTGGCGGAAGCTCGCGACGCCGGGTGTAGACGCGTGCGTCGGGCGGGGGGTCTTTTACGGTGCATCGCGCGGCGAGGCCTACTCCGTTCGAGGGAAGGACATATTTCTCGTCGGCGGCGGAAATTCAGCAGGACAAGCTGCCATGTTCTTTTCGCGTTACGCTCGCAACGTAACAATTGTGGTACGCGGCAGCGGACTCGAGCGAACGATGTCGCAGTACTTAATCGAGCAGATTCGTTCTGTGCCGAACATCATGGTGGAAACTCATACGACGATCGAAGCGATCGATGGCGACGGCCGTTTGGAAGGCATCGTCACTCGCTCGAGGGTTTCGGGCACGGAAGAGGAACGCGCGGCTTACGCGCTGTTCATTTTTATCGGCGCCGACGCGGAGACCGCGTGGCTTCCGGAGGAGCTAGAACGAGATCAACACGGCTACATTCGCACGGGTCGTGACATCGAAGATTGGCGGCTGGCGAGAAAGCCGTATCCGCTTGAAACCAGCATCCCCGGGATTTTCGCCGCGGGTGATGTTCGAAGCTCGTCCGTCAAGCGCGTCGCATCGTCGGTCGGTGAAGGCAGCATCGTGATCTCGTATATTTATCAATACTTAGAATCGCCACTTGCGCGGCACACCGAGATCGGGGAAGGCAGCAAGCACTAAGTACCGCCTGCCGCACGCCCTGAATGGTCATCGTGAAAAAGGGGAAGAGTTCGGCCGCCGTCAAACCGCCCAGTCATCTGTCTGGAGAATTCTAGCTTACTTGCGACGCGTTTCTAGGATAGCAAGCCTTCTCAGCGTTGCTGCGTGCGGGACGCTCGCCGGTCATGCCGTGACGTACCTTCTCAAAGGCCGGGCGATGGATGACGGCCACCACGGCTACTTTTCACCGTTGCTGGCAGTCGCGATCGCCTCGGTGTTGCTTTGCAGCATCGTCGTGGTCGTGCGGCTGGTAACCGCGCCCAGCAATCGCGCGATGCGGGAAGCGCCGTCCTCCCTCACCTTTTACGTCACGCTCGCGGCGCTGCAGGTCGCTGGTTTCACTGCGCTCGAGTTCTTTGAAGGCAATGCGCCGGACGTTATCGGCTGCGGCATCGAGGCATTGATGGCGTTCGTGATCGCGGCGTTCGTGTTTTTCTTCATTTCGTTCGCTGAGCGCTACGTAGCACCGGTCGTGGCGACGTATTTGCGTCGCACGCGAAACGCGTGCAACGCCATCAGACGATTGCCCGCAGACTTTGTGCAGCCGCCTCTGCGGCTTGCGGTTTGCGCCGGCATTTGCCGCTTCAAGCGGCCGCCTCCAATTAGCGGTTAAAGCCAAACCACACACGGCCGCTGCGCCGGTGTGCGGCTTTTCATATCTGCAACCGCTTTCGGAGGTAACTTTTTGGATGAAACGCACGGCTTTTCGTGCGATCCTGCCTGGCGCCGCATTCATCTTTATGATGCATTCGGTCGCTCTGGCGCACGTCGTTTGCGGAGACCGCGTCTTTCCCACTACGCTAACCATGGACGATCCTGGAGTGAGCGACGAGGTGTCATTGCCGACCATCGTGCTCACACCGACGCCGTCCGGCGAAAGCAATGGCTACGCGTACGAATGGGACAAGACCATCACCGAAGATCTAGGCTTCGCGGTCAATGGTGGCTATCTCACGCAACACGGCCCAACCCAGAACTTAAACGGATGGAACAACATCACGGTGACGCTCAAGGATCAGCATCCCTGCCTCGACCGCCACGCGCATGAGGAATTGGTCTGGTCGGTGGGCCTGATCCGCCTGACACCGGGAACCGGTTCGGCCCAACTGCGCAACGGAGGCGCAATCGCGAGTGTCGGTAGCACCGCGCCAACGTTCTACTTCGGCAAAGGTCTGGGTGATTTGCCGGCCGGTTACCTGCGTCCCGTCGCGATCACCGGCGAAGTGAGCCGCGTGTTTTCCGATACGCCGAGCGCGAGCCCGAATGCGTGGAGCTACGCGGTGTCGTTGCAATACTCGATTCCCTACCTACAGCAGAACGTAAAGGCACTGCACGTGTCGCAGTTCCTGACGCGTATGACGCCGATCATCGAGTTTGCAATGAGCAGCCCGGACGTGGGTTCACCAACCGGGACGATCGCCCCGGGCGTACTCTACGACGCCAATACTTGGCAGCTGGGCGCAGAGGCGATCGTCCCGGCCAACGGGGCTACGCGGCAAGTGCAGGGCACCGGCTTCATCATTCAGTTTCACATGTTTCTCGACGCGTTCTATAAAAGCTGGTTTGGCAAACCTATCATTAACAGGAATCTTTGGAAATAATGACTGCGCGTCTAATCGCGGCGGCATTCGTGCTAGCCGAACTGCTTATCGCGCCCGCAGCGGTTCGGGCGCACGCATTCCTCGACCATGCGGATCCGGCCGTGGGGAGCACGGTACCGGCCCCGCCTGCGGTAATACACTTGTGGTTCACACAAGAGCTCGAGCCGGCTTTTAGTTGGGTAACGATCACCGATCGATCGGGGGCCTCCGTGATTGACGGGGCCGCCACGATCGATCCCAGCAATAAATCTGAGCTCACCGTCAAGCTGAAACCGCTGTCGGCCGGGATGTATACGGTGAAATGGCACGTGCTGTCGGTCGATACGCACACGACCGAGGGCGACTTTACCTTTCAAATCAAGAGGGGCTGAGCAATCGATCCGCTCTTGATCGCGACCCGCCTACTCCATTATGCGGCGACCGTGTCGCTCGAAGGCACATTCGTATTCTGGTGTCTGATCGCATGGCCGGCGTTTCACCGAACAAAGGCCTCGCAAACCTTTCAAGCGCGGTTGGATCGACGGCTCTTCGCGCTCGCTTGGGCGAGCCTGCTCGTCGCACTCGCGAGCGGCGGTGCTTGGCTTGTCATCGTCGCGTCACATATGAGCGGGATGCCGCTCGGCGCGGTCTTACAGGGCCCTATCGTTGGCGTAGTGTTGACGCAAACGCGCTTCGGTGAAGATTGGGCGCTGCGCGCCGTGCTTGTCGTCGTGTTAGCAGGCTGTCTCGTGGTGCAGGGACTGACCCGTAAGCACGTGGCGGGCTGGATCGGATTGCTGGCTGCCGCGGCGTTCATCGCCTCTTTAGCGTGGGCCGGCCACGGAGCAGCCGCCGAAGATGTGCCGTTTGACGCCATCCATCTGCCCGCCGACATCTTGCATTTGCTCGCTGCAGGCGCCTGGCTCGGTGGGCTTCTGCCGCTGGTGCTACTGCTCGCTCAAGCACGGGGCGACGGCAGCCCCGAAGCGGTGACAGTCGCTCGAGCGGCGACGCTGCGCTTCTCGAAGCTCGGCATCTCGAGCGTAGGAACGTTGCTTGCGACGGGTCTCGTGAATACATGGTTCTTGTCCGGAAGCGTTCCGGCGCTGCTCGGCACGCTGTACGGTCAGCTTTTGCTCGTCAAAGTGGCGCTGTTCGCCACAATGATTGCCGTCGCGGGCGTCAACCAGCTCCGCCTCGCACCGCGTCTTGCGGACGTCGCGAGTGAAGCGGCCCTCAGGTTGCGTGCGGTTCGTCAACTGCGCCGCAACGCGTCAATCGAGGCGAGTCTCGGTGTCTTCGTACTTGCCGTCGTCGGCATTATCGGTGTGCTGCCACCAGGGCTGCACACTGAGCCACGCTGGCCGCTCCCGTTCCGGCTCGATTTCGGTGAGATTGCAGCCGGCAAGCAGACCGCGCTCGTCATCGCGGCTGTCGCGTTCGTCCTTTGTTTGGCGGCTGCGGCTCTCAGTGCCGAGAGAAGACGTTACCGCGAAATGGCCGCTTTCATCGCGTGCATTGTACTCTTCGGTAGCGTTGGCTGGGTTGCGCTCCGGCCGGGGATCGTGCGCGCGTACCCTACGAGCTTCTACGCCTCGACGCAGCCTTACGCGGCACCATCCATAGCGCGCGGTGCACCGCTTTACGCCGAGAATTGCGCCGTGTGCCACGGAGCCACCGGTCGCGGCGACGGCCCACTTGCCGGCAAACTTCCTATTCGTCCGGCCGATTTGACCGAGCCGCACCTGTTCGCGCACAAGATCGGAGAAATTTTCTGGTGGGTGAGCTATGGGCGTGACAATGGGGTTATGCCAGGCTTCACCGACAAGCTGAATCCCGACCAGCGGTGGGATCTGATCAACTTTCTGCTGGCACGCGCGGCCGGCGTCCTCACGGACGACGTGGGCCCGCAAATCAGCACGACGGCCGCGCCGCCGCTTCCGGATTTCGCCTTCGAACGAAACGGCGCGCAGAACACCTTGAGTCAGACGCTCAAGAACGGACCGGTCCTGCTCGTCTTGTTCGCGGCGTACGCACCCCGTGCGCGACTCGAGCAACTGGCGAGTTTGAAACCGCGACTCGCGCCGGCGGGCTTGCACGTCGTTGCTGTCGCGCTCGACCGATTAACAGCCAAGGTCCCTTTGATCGTCGAGGTTTCGGACGATGTTCGGGCGGCGCTCGGCTTGTTTCGATCGCGCACGGATGGCGGAGAGACGGAGCTGATGCTCGACCGAGGCGCCAACGTCCGCGCGCGCTGGACGGCAAGCGGAGCACGCGGCCTCGCCGATGCCGCCACCCTGCTCCGCGATGCCGTTCGCGTTGCCAGCATCCCGGTGGCAGCTGCGAACCACGCCGGCCACGCCCACTGAAAATCGGTAGATAATCGAATTCACCGGCGACGGCGCCGCTGAAACGACCGGCGGTGCACTTGCGGCTCGAGCGTAAACGCTTGAGCAGATGCCGGCTCCATGAAGCCGTGCTCGCTGCGCTTTAGAGGCGTGCCGATTGCGCCTTCGATACGTGCAAACGACCCCGCCTCGCCGCGCGAAACGAACGTAATCGCGTCGCCGGTTTTTTGAGCGCGCGCCGTACGGCCAATGCGATGTATGTAATCGGTGGGCTCAGCGGGGACGTCGTAGTTTATGACGTGCCCGAGATCGTCGATGTCGATGCCTCGCGCGGCGACGTCGGTGGCGACTAAGACCCGGTAGCGTCCTTTTTTAAAGGCCTCGAGGGCGCGCGAGCGCTGCGCCTGCGAACGATCACCGTGAATGCGCTCGACGTCGACGCGATGTCGCATCAAAGCGCCGGCGACGCGCTCGGCCCGCGACTTGGTCCGCGTAAAAACGATCGCATTGTAGACGCGTCCGTCTTTGAGCAGGTCTACGAGGAGATCCGTTTTCTTGTGCGGCTCCACTTCGTACACCCACTGGGTTACGGTTTCTACCGGCGTCGGAGGCGCTAAATTGATGCGCACGGGGTCACGGAGAAACTCGCGTGCAAGCTGACCTACCGCACTTCCCAGGGTTGCCGAGAAACACAGAGTTTGGCGGTGGGCTGGGAGTTTGGCAACGATGCGCTTTACGGCCGGTAAGAACCCCATATCGAGCATACGGTCCGCTTCGTCGAGCACGCAAATCTCAATGTTGTCGAGACGAGCTTCGCCCTGCTGCATCAAATCTATGAGCCGTCCAGGCGTTGCGACCACGACGTCGGTGCCGCGGCGCATGGCTTTGATCTGCGGTTTCATGGCCACGCCTCCGTAAATCGGCGTGATGTGCAGATTGGTGTGTTTTGCCAGCTCCCGAAGATGCTGCGCGATTTGCTGCGCCAGCTCGCGAGTCGGCGTCAAGACCAGCGCGGCTCTGCGGTCGGCGCGCCGCTCGAGTAGTCTTTGGAGTAGCGGAATGCCGAACGCCGCGGTTTTGCCGCTGCCGGTTGGAGCGCTCGCAAACACGTCGCGGCCAGCCAGAGCAACGGGAATCGCCGTGCGCTGTATGGGCGTGGCCTCTATATAGTGAAGGTCTTCGATGCCGCGAAGTATCGCAGCATCCAGGGGGAGTTCTGAAAAAGTGGAGATGTTGAAACCTATCTTTCGGTGGGCGCTACTTATCGACCACTCGAAAGATCGCGCTTGAGGACGGGGAGGAGTGTCTCACAGATTCGTCCCCGATGCAAACCTTTACACCTCGCAGAAGTAAAAAAGGTTGCGCTTACGGCTAAATCGCGCGACGATCTCGCACGACTCTCGTAACGCGCGCAAGGAGATCAGGGGCGTCGAGCCGCTCGCACACGGCGGGAAATCCGGGAGTAGGTCCGCGCCACTCCAACTCGTTGACATCGGCAAAGAGTTTCGCATCGGTTCGAAGCGTTGCTAGTACCTTGAATGACAGCGCGAGACTATGCCGCTCACCGAGCACTTGCGACGGGAATAGCTCGATCGCGCCATAACGTGAGAGCAGAGCGGCCGCGCCCTTCGGCCCGATGCCCGCGATGCCGGGATAGCCATCGGCGGCATCGCCAACGAGCGCAAGATAGTCGGGTATCAGCTCGGGATTTACCCCAAACTTAGCACGGACGCCGTCAGCGTCCCGGATGACCTTGCTCCTTCGGTCGATTTGCACGGTGCGATCCTCGCGCACGCATTGCGCGAGGTCCTTATCCGGAGTCCAAATGCAGATTTTCTGTACCCGAGAATCCTGCGAGGCGATTGTGGCAGCCGAGGCCAGCGCATCATCGGCCTCCAGCTCGATCATCGCCCAAACCGGAATCCCCATAGCTCGCAGCGCGTCCTCGAGCGGCTCGAACTGCGCGAGAAGCGCGGGATCGATTCCATCTCCCGTTTTGTAGCCGCTCCAAAGCTCGTTGCGGAAGGACTCGATAACGTGGTCGGTGGCGACGCCTAAGTGCGTGGCACCCTCGCCGATCATTTGCAGCACGGTATTGAGCACTCCGACAACCGCCCCGAATCGTCGCTCCTTACCATTGGTGAAGCGACGCAGTCCATAGAAATGGCGGAAGAGCTCATACGTTCCGTCGACCAGATGAACGATCACGTATGTCTCGGTCTAGGCGTCGCCGGCTGGGCGACGCATCACTGTAATTGGACCGTAACTTAGTGTCGAGGCGTGATCACGAATTTGGTTGGAGGTATCTTCCTGATGCAGCCCGTGTTGGCGCGGTTCAGTACATCAAAGAATGACCTCACGATAGCTTGCGCACATGCATTGGCAGCGGCGGACGGACTGGCGAATGCAACGTGGGCAACATTGGGAATGGTCACGACCGTAGCATTCCGTAGCGTTCGCGCCGCGTAAGCACCAAACGATGCTGCAGTTTGGGCGTCGTACTGGGCCGAAATTACGAGTGTCGGTATGCTGCTTCGCGTCACGGCCCGCACCTCAGGAGAAACGCTCGGCACGTTCCAGACGCGACAGTTCTGCCGCATGAACGGCAGGTTGGGAGCGTTCTTCCAGATGGAAAGCGGAAACGTCGCGAAAGCGCGCTGTCCTGCGTCAACGACGTCCCTCTCGGTTTCGTACGGCACCCACTCGCCGCAAGAGACGCCGGAGAAGAGGCCGTTGCCCAACACACCGATGCCGGCGGGATTGAGTTTTGGCGCGGCCCAGGTCGACGCGATCGGTCCGGCATCGCCATGAGCGAGCGCGTCTATCGACGCGGGCATCTTGCCTGCAATGTGCGTTCCCGGCGACACCGCCCATTGCACGAGCATGCCGCCGCTGATCATGACGTTAACTTTTCCAGGATGCCCGGGCACTTCGACCTGGAAGGTTTTGGGCGACGCCTCGTAGCGGAGTACCAGTTGCTGCCAGGTTCCGGCGATGTCGCCGTAGCGCTGTCGGCAGGGAGACTGTGCGCGACAGGCCTTGAAGACCGCATTGATTCCTTCGGCCGCGCTCGCCCACGCGCCGGCCCCACCGGCAAGGGACGGCGGAAATACGCCGTCAATGCCGACCGAACGGATGCCGCCCGGATGCCGCCGCATGTACGTCAGCGCTAGATCGGTTCCGTAAGATATCCCATAGATATTCCATTTCGCAACGTGCAGCGCAACCCGTAGATCTTCGATGTCGTCGGCACTCTCCAGCGTGTTGTACGCGCTGAGGTCGGTGGTCCGGGCCGCTAGTTCTCGGCGACACTTGAGCGTTGCAACGGCGTACGCATCTCCGGTCGCCGGAGCGTCGTACGGCATGTTCAGCGTCTCCGCAGCCCAGCGATCCACCGAAGCGCACGTCAGTTTCGGGTCGGCGGTATAGGTGCCACGCTGCGACATGAAGATCACGTCGCGATTCGCATCGAGCTTTCCAGCCAGCGCCATCGGGATCTCGGTGATCGCGTCGTCTCCGGGACCGCCCGCAAGCCAGACGATCGGGTCGTTCTTCCCACTTGGCGACTTTGCCCGGATAATGGCGACCGCAAGGGTGATCTTCCGGCCATTGGCGTGATGCCGGTCTTCGGGAACGGTGAGCCGTCCGCAGCGTGCCGTTTTGAGCTCCGGAATATCTTCCGGTGGACTCGGACAGGGACCGGGGACGAATGACGACGCACTTGGGGCCACCGTCGTGAGCGCCGTGCCAGTGCTGCACGCTACGAGAGTGCAGGCGAAAGCAACAAACAACGCTTTGGAATTCATTTAAAGTTGACTCCAGAGGTAGCGGTCGCGCATGCGGTGTCGACCGAGTGCGGATGTGCTAGAAACGATTGGAAGATGCGTTGCGCGCACGGCGACCGTGCGATTACCCAGTGCCCAATGCCCTTGATGCGCACGTAGGTTGAGTTTGGCAGCGTGCTTGCTGCGTAACGTCCCCACTGCGCGCCGGTCTTCGCATCAATCGTGCCCGACACGACCAGGGTCGGGATAGTGCTGCGAACGCGGATGCGCTGCGATGGAGGGCCCACCGGAACGTTCCACGTCTGGCACAGTTCGTGCTCGAATGGCAACTGCGGCGCATTGATTAGAACCGAATCCGGCAAAGTCGGGAACACGCGCCGTCCAGCGCGCAAAATCGCCGGCGGCGATCCGTACGGTTCCCACTCGCGGCAAACGAAACTTTGTGTCATGCCTTGCGCTTGCTCCGGAACCTCCGCAACCCCCGCGCCGGCCGCGCGTGCCTCCAAGAACATTCGCGGATCGCCGTTCGCCAACTTGAAAAGCGCCGCCGGCATATCTTCGGCCTTGGGCTGGTTTGCCACGGCCATGTTCAGGACCGCGCCGCCATCCAACACAACTTTCACCGCCGGGCCACCCTGCGGTGGAACGACTCGACGAACGATCGGGTTCTCCTCCAACTTGCTTACGGTTTTCGTGAAGATTCCGAGAAGGTCGGGATATTTGCTATTACATGCCGGTTGTGCGCGGCACTCGTTAAAGACTGCAGTAATCCCCTCCCGGGCGCTGCTCCACGTCCACGGAAGACTGACGATATCTGGTGGTACCACTGAGTCTATAATGGCGGTTCGGATACCATCGGGATGATCGCGCATTAACGATAGTGTGAGATCGGTTCCGTACGAATACCCGTAGACGTTCCATTGACGGATGCCGAGGACACTGCGAAGGTCGACAAAGTCCTGTTCGTTTTCCGTCGTGTTGTACGCGCTAAGATCGATGCCTAGATTGATAAGCCGCCGATGACACGCGGCCGCTGCCTTAGCTTGGGCCCGTCCAGTCGAGGGCGCACCGTACAGAAGGCTGACTTGGCGCCCATAATATTGATCGAGTTCAGGGCAGTTGAGATCAGGTTCGCCGTACAAGGTCCCACGCTGACTCATGATGATGAGATCGCGAGTGCGGTTGACGCCGGCATGAACTAAGAAAGGCGTGTCGAGAATGGCGGATTCCCCGGGGCCGCCCGCCAGGAATACGATCGGGTCGGGGTGAGCGGGCTTTGAGCGCGAGGGCACAATCGCAACCGCGAGGCGGATGATCCGGCCCTTACCGTTCGACCGGTTTTCCGGCACGATCAAGAAACCACAGCGGGCACGCTCTAGTTCCTTAATAGGTTCCGGAGTTTTCGGGCACGGTGCTGCTTCGAACCGCGGCGTCGGACGTGCGTTAGGCCCTGCGCTCAAAACCGATCCTGCAGAACAGGCGCCGATCGCGAGCAGGAGCATGGAAAGCAAGCCCACTGAAAAGCGACTACGCATCACTCGATTCACCTCAGGACCGTCCGTTCTGCCGTTATCGCGGGACGCCCTCCACTCGTTGTCCACTTCGCTTACTCACATTGGGACTCTGCGCGGCGACCGTATCGTCCTGACGCGGTCGTATTCGCCTTTCACAGCATCATCGGAGTCGCCCATTCCGACGTACACAACCTAGATTCCGTAAACGGCGTTTTGGCTTCGCCTTGCATGACGGTTTCCTTAAATCGCAGCGCGGGCTGCTTGGCGCGCGGCGCTTGACCGAGCCGATAGGCGATGGTGAGGGTCGGCGGCATGGTTATCGCGCGCGCCCTTCCCGAAAATGAAGGCAGCGCGTTTCTCGAACGCTGCCGCGCTTTTCTAGGCGGCGCGATCGGCGAAGAAATCCTTTAAGCGCCTCGTCCTATTCTTGAACGCGACGCAGCATAAATTCGTAGACATTCACACAACATGGGCGCCGCTTTCCCGAGGAAAGCTGGTCGACGGTGCGCATGATCCGTCGGGCCCTCGTCTCAGGTTTCTTGGCCGATTCGATCCAGCGGATCCAAATGCGACGACCGTCGGACGAGAGGTCCGTCCACAACCTCTCGGCCTCATAGGAAGCATTGAGGGTTTTTCGGAGATCGACGGGCACGGTCGGTTCGGGCTCCGGTCCCAAGATGGCGAGGTTCACAGTGTCGCCCGCGTCGGCGGTGGCGCCCCCTAGCATGGCCTTGTCTACACGCAACCAGTTGCCTCCGGACGTGTTTGCTTCCATTGCCGCACGGAACGGATGACCGTTCATGGTCCCTTCGACCCTGGTCATGCCGCGCAGTTTGTTACTGACCCTTGTCGGAACGACGAGCAGAATCGAGGAACCAGTTTTTTCCGGCTTGGGATGCCGAATGAGCCGTGCCTTGAAGCGCAAGACTGATGGGCTGCCGTCGCGCTTGTTCTCATTTGCCGTTTTGTTCATATTGACTCAACCCCTAAAATATTCGTAGCTATCCGAATTGGAGGCAACCCTTACGTTCCTTCCTAAGTAGTGCCGCTCCCAGACCTACTATGTAAAGGAGCATTTGTGAGAGGATCCTTGAAGCTTTGTTCGCTGGTGGTGGCGCTGGCGATCGCCGGCTGTAACGCAGGTGGGTCGTCGAGCACCCCAACGTCCGGTGCCCCCTCGCAAGGCGGGCCTTCCGCCTCCGCGCACTTTGTGCCCGAGTGGCAAGCTAAGCACGAAGCCCGGCGCGTCTGCAAAGCACTTGCCGGAGGCGTGCAATGCCATGTATTGGTTGTGACCAAGCACGTGAAGCCAAACTGCTCGCCATCCGGCGGCAGCTGCGGCTGGCGCCCCATCGACTTGCAGACTCGCTATAACCTTTCGGGATCCTTGGGCAAAGGATCGGGAACGATTGTCGCGCTCATTGAACTTGGCGACTTGCCCGGCGCTGCCTCGGATCTCGCGACCTACCGCACGACGTTCGGATTGGGAACGGCGTCATTCTCGAAATACAATGAGGAGGGACAACAATCCAACTACCCTCAGAGCTGCCAAAACTTCGGCTGGTGTGTCGAGACCGACCTCGACATCGAAATGGTCTCTGCCAGCTGTCCCAAGTGTACGATCTACCTGATCGAAGGTGGCAACTGTGGCGGCGTCGTCTGCGGCTTGGAGAAAGCCGAAGCGACTGCCGTGAACCTCGGTGCCACGATCCTCAGCAACAGCTGGGGATGCAGCAGCTTTAACTACGGCGAGAACTGCGGTGACCCGAACTTCCCGACCTACTTCAGTACGCCGGGCATCGCCTATTTGGCCTCGTCCGGCGACTCCGGATATCCAGAAATCGAATGGCCGGCGGCGCTTGCAAACGTGCTTGCCGTCGGCGGCACGCAGTTGCAACAGTCCGGGACGACCTACAGCGAAACTGTCTGGGACGGCGCGGGAGCGGGCTGCGCGACCACCACCCCCAAGCCCTCGTGGCAGCACGATCCGGACTGTAGCGGCCGGACGATCGCGGACATCTCCGCCGAAGCCGGCTGTTCGCCCGGCGTCGCCGAGTACATCGGCTCCTACGGCGGCTGGACCGGTGTCTGCGGAACGAGCGTCGCAGCTCCGCTCACCGCCGGCATCGTCGGGCTGGTCGACAACCCGGGCAGCTTAACCGGCGGCAAAACGTTCTGGGACCTTTCGGCCAGAAAACACCGTAGGGAGCTGCACCAAATCACTTCCGGCAGCGATGGTAGCTGCGGCAACTATCTCTGCGAGGCCGGCCTATTACAGAGCCATGGCGGCTACAAAAAGTACAGCGGCCCGGCCGGATGGGGAACTCCAAACGGCATTGCGGCGTATTAGTTTCGCCGACACACGAAACCGAAAGAACGGGGAGCGCATCGAGCGCTCTCCTTGCACCAGGCCTCGTTTACGGGATCGTCGTGATATAGCCGTTCTCTAGGCCGGCGCCGACGTAGACGCCGATGGCAGTGCGGCGGTAGACGGAGTTGGCGCTGACGGGGCCGATGACGGTGGCTGTGCCAGCGGTCCAGTTGCGAATCGGCAGGAAGAAACCATACTCAAGGGTTTTGTTCTTGAGATCGAAGTAATCGCCGACCACGTTGTAGTTGCCGGGTCCGCCCGCTCCGGTGATCCCTTCGAAGTGAGTGAGGATCGACTTCGGCCAGTCGTAGACGAGCATTTTGGTCCCGGCGAGGTTGCGCACGTACGCGTGCGTGCCTTTCTTGTCGGTATAGCCGCCGGCGATGGCGACGCCGTTGCCGTTCATCCAAATGCCGTAAGCCGTCGAGCTGACGGAGCCGGGGAATTCGAGGGTCGAGAACTTCGCCGTGGCCGAATCGTAGATGAATGCATGTCCCGAAGCAGGATACGTATCTGAAGAGCTCAGGGTCGATTCCGACTTCACCGCATCGTAGTTACCTACGGCTTTGTAGGTCGAATTGCCGTAATTGCTGTGGACGATCGTGTAGTTGCACGATTTGGGCGCGCACAGGTTTGGCGGAGCGTCGAGGGTGAGATACTTCTTGGTCGTCGAGTCGTAGACGAAGCCGTCAGCGTTCGTCTGGCCCTTTTTCTGGTAGCTGCCGACGACGCGATAGCCCGTTTGCGTGATGGCCGGGCCGTAGACGCTGGTCTTCGCCGATCTGGGATACTTAATCGGCGTCCACACGCCCGTTTTCCGATCGTAGACGACGCCTAGATTCGACCCGTTTCGGTTGTCGATGAAGCCCGTGATGAGGTTGCTGCGGATGCCGGTAAGAAGGGTCCCGACGGCATTCGGAAACTGGCGCAGCGGAACGTCGAGCGTTTGCAGCACCGGCGCGTTCGAGCCGAAGCTGAAGGAGCTAGTCTGAGACGACATTGCGGGCAACGCCCCGAAACTGCCGTAGCGGCCTCCGCCCGCGCATCCAGCTAGCAGCGCGATCGAGATCGCGACGATCGTGGCCCGCGCGCACGCGGAGGTGAACGGAAAACTCATTAGGACGCCTCATATATTCGGAGAGAAGCGCTACGGGGTCTTTCCGGTAGTGTAGCAGAAATCGAGCGAAATCGGCGCGTTTTTGAGTGGAGAGGGGGACTAAAACCCCGCTCCATTAATTTTCTGACGGCACGGCGGCGTCGTTTTCGATCAAGTCTTCAGATTTAAGATCCGACCAGAATGCATGCGGAATTCTCGTCTCGAGCGACGTGTAGTCCGCGAGCACCTGCTGCAGATTCGAACAGCCGACAACCAGTGCGGCCGCGACGTCCGGCGCAATCGAAAACTGCAGTGCGGCCGTGCGAAGGTCGACACCGTGCCGCGCCGCAACCGCACGCAGCCGAGCGCGCTTCTCGATGGCCTCAGCCGGAATCTTATAATTATCCTTGCCATAATTGAAGCGCGCGCTGCCGCTGATGAAGCCGGCGTTGAGCGACGATCCGACGACAAAGGTTATTCCGCGCTCGCGCGCCTTCGGAAAGACCTGATGCAGCGCATTCTCGTGATCGATCAACGAATATTGACGCGCCAGGAGACAGATGTTCGCATCGGCGACATCCATCAGCTTCAGAATCGGCTCGGGTGAGTTGACGCCGAGCCCCCAGCCTTTGATCACGCCTTCGTCGCGCATCCTACTCAGGGTCGGGAACGCGCCGTTGCGTGCGATCTCAAACTGTTCTTCCCACGGCCCCGGCAACCACGCATTATCCGGTGAGAGGTCGTGAACGAAGACGACATCGAGGGCGTCGACACCTAACCGCTGCAGGCTGTCTTCGATCGAGCGCTTGACGCCGTCGGCGGTGTAATCGTAACGGAGATTGTTCGGCGAAGGGGTGAAGGGAAAATACTCTTTCGCATTGCTGTGGTGCGACGCCGTAAGTAATTTACCGACCTTCGAGGATAGGACGTACTCGCTGCGCGTTTGTTTGTGCAAAAAGGCGCCCAGACGCCGCTCTGCGAGCCCCAGGCCGTACCATGGCGAAGTGTCGTAGTAGCGCACTCCGGCGTTCCATGCGGCTTCGATTGTAGCGTACGCGACCTCATCGGTTACGTACGCGAACTCGTTCCCGAACGGCACGCCCCCGAGACCAAAGGTCTTTCCTGGGAAGATTTCGGATGCGTTCATGCACTCGCTTTTCCCCGCCTGACCCGGAGCCTAACACCTTGCAACGGGCAACCGGCAAAGACGTTTCAAGTTCGACGCTGCTCTTTCAATTTTGATATCTATTGATTCTAGGGAGCCGCTGCTTCTGCTATGATAGCACGATGCACAACTACACGGTGAGCATCGAATGGATCGGCAACGCCGGGGCAGGGACGAGAGGCTATGGGTCATACTCGCGCGACCACACTATCACTGCGGGTGGCGAATCGAATGGCAAAGTACTTATCCAGGGATCGTCTGATGCCCACTTCCGGGGCGACGGACGTCGGTATAACCCCGAGGAGCTGCTCGTGGCGTCACTCTCGTCGTGCCATATGCTTTGGTATCTGCATCTCTGTGCAATCAGCGGTATCGTGGTCGAGGCCTATCATGATGATGCAACGGGCAAAATGGAGATCAATCACGATGGATCCGGACAATTCGTCGAGGTGGTCTTACACCCACGCGTCGGCATTTCGAGCGGCGCGCCCGAGCTCGCCGATAGTTTGCATGATCGCGCTCACAGCATGTGTTTCATTGCGCGTTCCGTCAACTTCCCCGTTTCTTGTTCTCCTGTCGTCCTGCAAAGCTAGGGCCACAACCACAAACCGGCCTCTACCGTCGCTGTAGCCATGAAAGGAATTTAAGATCGTGGGGATTGCACATTTTGAGATTCACGCCGACGACCCCGGGCGAGCCGCGCGTTTTTACGGGGATCTTTTCGGCTGGTCCGTGCAGGCATTCGGGCCAGACTATCTCGAGATATCCTCTGGCGGCCAGAGCCTAGGCGGAATTGTAAAACGTCGCGGACAAAAACCGTCGGAAGACGCTCCCGTTAATGGCTATGTTTGCACAACGCTAGTCGAGAGCTACGACGAGGCTGCCGGCAAAATCGCTGGTTTAGGCGGCCACAACGTTGTGGAAAAGAGCCACCTTCCAGGGGTCGGGCACTACGGATACTTTAAAGACACGGAGGGCAACATCTTCGGCATCCTTCAGGGAGAATGAGCCGATATTCAGCCTAATCCATTCGCGAATGAGCTCTGCACATGTCTCTTAACTATGCATCAGAAAATGCCTCGGACGATTCGGCGCGTTTCTGTTGGACGTCGAACATAAGTCGGGCTTAGCGATGAAACAGGTATGCGAAAGCTGTCGGCGACTATTGAATGACGACGGTACGGCGTGGATTTGCTCTTACGAGTGTACGTTTTGCACTGACTGCAAATCTAGCTTAGGCGGGCGCTGTCCAAATTGCGGCGGAGAGCTAGTGACGCGCCCTCGCGAACGCCGGGCGCCAATTAGCGACGAGTAGCGTCCGAGGATCACTGCACATTAAGAAGAGCATTGATCGCAGGCGACGAATCGTGGCGACGTGGGAAAGCGTTTCAGTTATGCGACTACGCGTGAGGCTGACGTCTCATTCGGCGTACTGTTCGAAACCGTGCATCCGTCGTCGAGTTTCATGGACTCGCATTGCCACGACGTGCCGTACGTTTCCATTTTGCTAGAGGGCGCTTATACCGAAATTAGAAGCGGTTTGCCGGAAGCGCGGTCGGTCGGTACGATCGTATTACACCCTGCGGGCGAAGAGCACACCGATTATTTCACGCACAGCGGGCGCTGCTTCAATATTGCTCTCCCTGGTTTCGACTTGCGCGAAACGGCGCAAAGACTGAGCGCAACGAGAGATACGCTCGGGTCGAGCTTCAGCGTCCTCGTGTTTGCCTTTGATCGCGGCGGGCGAGCGCCGGACGGTTTTGTAGAGAGCGCAGCGTGGCAGTTCGTACAGCAGCTCCTTATGCCGCCAGCGAACCGACTGCGACCTCAGTGGATAGATCGCAGCCTGCAAAACTTCGAATGGGCGAGCGCTACTCCGCTCGCCGAAGCGGCAGCGCGCGTTGGAGTTCATTACACTCACTTCAGTCGAGAGTTTCGACGGTATCTCGGCTTCAGCCCAAACGAATACCGCCGGCGCGAGCGCATCCGTCGTGCCTCTACGTTGCTCTTGTCGTCTTCCGCACGATTGCAGGCGGTGGCGTTGGACTGTGGCTTTGGTGACCAGAGCCACTTCACCAATGTCTTCCGTGAACTCGTCGGAATGACGCCGGCGAAGTATCGCCGCGTCTTTGCGGCCTGAATTCCGCTAAAATTTTGCAAGATCGGGCCAATAGTCGTTGATAGAATGGCGCCATGATCACGTGGGCCTTCGGCGCTGCCTCGGTAGTGCTATTTGCGTATGCTGCTCTCGCTGCTCCGTCCGCTCCCACTGGCCAGCGCGGGTGCGACTTGCCGGCGGAAGTACGGGCAGCGCGCGCCGCGTTGGGCCCCGTTGAGTTTGGCGAGCTGCGCGCTCTTGGCGCGATACAAAGCTCCGGTGTGCGTGGTAAGGGAGAAATCGACGACAATCTGACCGACGGCCGCACGGCTCAGCGGTTTCACATTCCGGTGCAGGGTGACTACGCCACCATCTTTGACGGCTCGGCGCGCTGGCAGCAAGACGTGTCCGGCGGAGTGCATCCCCTGGACGCTCCGTTTGCGAGACAGCTCGCCATCACGGACGCCTACCTCGCGCGACGAGGCTTCCTCAACGCAAACGAACCGGCAACGCTGCGGTGCATCGGCAAACGGAAAATCGACGGAAAGTTAACGCTTTTGATCCGGGCATATCCGCGCGGTGGCCGACCCGCCGATCTCGCCTTCGACCCGATCACGCATCTGCTAACGAGCGTTAGCGAACGGCTGCCGACGACCACGCAGGTTACTCGATACAGCGACTATCGGGAAATACACGGCCTCACCTTGCCATTCGAGGTCCGCAGCGGCACGCTTTTCGAGCCCAACAATGGATTTGTGCTGCTGGTTCGTCGCTATGACCTGGTAAAGGTCGTCCACGCCCCCGACTTTGCGAAGCCGAAGGAAACTGACGCGCTCCTCATGCTCGGTGGCTCACGTTTCACAACCGTGCCGCTAAAAATCGAAGGCCATCAACTATTCGTATGGGCTGCGATCAACGGTCACGTGCCGATGCCGTTCATTCTGGATTCCGGGGGGCACGCCATTCTTACTACCAAGGCAGCGCGCACGCTCGGCATTCGCGCCGTCGGAGCCGGGGAGAGCGGCGGCTCGGGCGCCGGAACGATCGGCGTACAGTTTGCTAACGTCAACACCGTGCGCATTGGCAACGCCGAGTTGCGCGACCAACACTTTCTCGTCATTCCGTACCCATATTCGTTTTATGAACGGGGGCGCAAGACGCCACTAGCCGGAATCCTCGGGCTGGAGTTTTTTGAGCGCTTTGCGATTCACATTGACTACGGCCGTAACAGGTTGACGCTGACGCCCCTCGACCGATTCAGGTATCGTGGAACCGGTGCCGCTGTGCGAATTCACTTTCAAGAGGATGTACCGCTTGCACTGGGGGCTGTGGACGAGCACCCCGGAAGTTTTGAAGTCGATACGGGTAACGCAGGTACACTCATACTTTTTGGACCATTCATTGCGCGGACTGGACTGAACGAAATCTACCGCACTGGATTCGTCGCAATTGGCCATGGCACTGGTGGCTCCAACTCGGGGCGCATCGAAACGATCCGCTCCTTCTCGATCGGCGGGCAAACTCTGCATCGAGTTCGGAGCGATTTCACGCAGATGTCGAGCGGCACGTTCTCGTCGTGGACGGAGGCCGGCAACTTCGGGTATTCTGTGTTACTGCACTATAGCCCAACATTCGACTACGCGCGCGGGCTCATTTACCTCGAACGAAATGCGCGGGCGCCGGCGAATTCTCCCAATCGCTCCGGCTTTGCCTTCGAAAAGAATGGCCCCGCTGCGTTCGATGTGGCCAGCGTGCGGCCGAATTCGGCTGCATCGGCTGTAGGGATTACTCCAGGCGATACAATTATCGCGATCAATGGCAGGCCGGCCGCTGATTATTCTTGGGCCGATTTGGCGGACTTAACGTCGCAATCTCCGGGCACAAGGCTGTACCTTAAAGTCCACCACAACGGGACGGCGCGGGACGTCACCGTGACTTTGCGCTGATGGCATCCTCGCCTCGGCGAGTCGGTTCGCCCGCGGACATGTCAACAAAATCTGATGCGAAGAGTGCGCGAATTCCAGCGCGATCGTTCCGGTTGTAAGCGACAACAAATCGACTAAACTCCGTGCGGCGTCTGGTGCGCATCAATCTGTGACAAGCGAGAACCTGCAATAGGATCCCGAGGAAATAGCGTAAGGACGAGATTAAAACACCGCTTTGCCGATTCCACGTCACCCGTCGAGACATGTGAATCGCAAAGGGCATCCATGGCGCGAGCCGAGTGAGGATTACGTTCTAAGTTCCACTCCAGCAGGTGCTGAGCGAGAGCGTACTTCTTCCCATCGATCAACTGACCGGCCATGTCCTCAACCGTGAATTGGATTTGAGTGTATTTGTGGATCGGGTCGCTTAAATATGAATTGTAGGCTTCGGTCACCCTCGCGAGATCTCCAGTGCGCAAGGATGGTGCTAACGCGTCCTCGATCGGGGCGAAGGTCGCGGATTGGATTACCTCCATCGCGGGGTCGACGTTTGCCGCGTATTCAGACGACGTAAGTTCTGCGGCTAGATCGGGCCCAGTCCACTGACGGTCGTCGCGTGGGTCGATGTCCTCCCACTGGAGGCTCGCGACGTGCAGCTCGATGTGACTGTTGGGCAGCACGAACGGCCACGGATCGCCATACTCGTTGGGCCGCTCCCCTGTCGGTTCTCCAACAAAGACGGCATGCGTGTCCCTTTGAAGGCGATTGACGAGATTCTCAGCAGCGGACTGCGTACCTCGTCCAACGACCACAAAAAGTCTGCCGGCTGAGTTAAGCCTGTCACGCTTTATCAGATTTTGTATAACGACTGGCAGCAAGACGTTATCGCCACCGCCATTGAAGCGAAGATCGAGAACGACCTTCTGAACGGGCAAAGAATCGGCGGTCGCGAACACTCTCGTGAAAAAATCTCTGAATGATTCATCCTGCGCATTCAGGATGAAATTGCATTGCACATAGAGTGTGCGCGACTCAGGTAACCACTGGTACCAATAAAATCTATCAAGATGGCTAAGATAAAGCGGTTGTCCAGTCGTCGCCCGAGAGTCCACCCAGTCGGAGCCCTCGGGAGGCCCAGGCCTGTATCCCACGCTAAACGGATGCGGTATCATGCCAAGCGTAACGCGAGTTTGAGCCCCGCCGGACGCTTGCACGGCCAGCGTTACGTGGCTCTTGTCATGCGAGAGGCCTAAAGCACGGAAGATCTCGCCTTTGAAATAGAACTGTAGTTGAGAGCGAAACGTCCATTCATTCGTCGACATGACGACCGTGTGGAGGCGCCGTAGAACCTCGGCGATAGGCACGCCACCAACGCTGATGATTCTGTCCCCCACAAGGGTTTTATACGCTGGGTTTGCAGCCTGGATAAAAACACCGTCCGCGTACTCATAGACCTTGATCGGTAATGCATGAAAGCCGATTGGTGGCGTTGTTCCAAGACCAAACCCAGTATGAGCGTCCCCGATGAGTGCGCTTATGCTCGCGAGACCTAAGATCGCCCTGTCACGATCTAAGTGTGGAATTTGAGCGCGCAGCGCTGCCACGCGAAGTTTGAACGCGATCTGCGAAATGCTATGAAAAGCGTTCACGTGGTACCTGGTTAAGCTAGCGGCGAGGAAGTCCAAGTCTTGCTGCCATGCTGCGGCTTCGGCTCTCGACAAGTGTGCCGCTTGAGCGTCGGTCATAAGCGCCAGAAAGAGCAGGCAAAGCGCAATCGGGGCTGCGAATACTCGTGACCACATACGACCCCCTATTGTCAGTTGGAAACCGGGAGCGCCCTAGTTGGAAAGGTAAATACGGGTGCGCTTGAGGGTTACGTGGGCGGCGCGGGCGTTCCGTCAGACCAATGAGCGACGGGAACCATGAAGATCGTTTCTGGCTCCGGCACCACGCGGTGCGACGTGTCGAGTATGACGGGTGACGCCGGCAGGTCCGCGCCCCAGCTTGCCCCGTCTTTCGCGCCGTCTGTTTTAGGAGCGTAAAACATCAGGTGCGACAACCACGGCCCAATGGCATCGCCCAGATCGCCGTGCTTCGACATCATATACGACATGGAGCCGGGTTCCGGTGTCGGCAGCTGCTTATCGGCAACCGCGGTCTTGGTGCGATCGAGCATTTGTGATTTGGTCAGCCCCGATAGCGCCATTTCCGTCCGTTGGAGCGTGTAGAGCAGAACGGTGCTCGCCGCCGCCGGGTTGTAGCAAATTGGCCCGCGCATTTTCCAATTCCAGAACTCGCGGGAGTCGAACGGTGACATCCACGATCGTTCCACGAGACAGGTAAAGCCGTTCGTGCCCTTTTCCGCCGTTTCGTAGCCGTGATGGCCGAGCACGAGGAAGGTCGCGTGGATCGATATCGCCGAGGGCGCCGCGCTTCGCGCAAGGTTGATTTCTGCTTGACGGTCGGCCATGAGGTACAAGCTGAGCGGGGCCATTCGTTCGTAAGGGACATTCCCCGCCCAGCCGGGGGCCGGACCAGCGACGGCCATTGCTACAGCCAACATCATTGCAAAAAGGACGTGGCGCGAAGTGGAGTCCATCAGAGCATACCTCCTGCCAATGATACTTGCTTCTAACAAGTGAAAGCATGCTCTTGTGACAGCGCCTGTGCGCCGAGCGCCCCACTCAAGCTACGGTCGTTGTCCTATTGCGCGATAGCCGTCTCCTGCGCAGATAAGGCCATCCATGTGCCGTCCCGCTTGACGTAAACGTCGGTGTATCGCTCGCGCGCTAGCCTCTTCCCCGACTCCGTGAGCGTGTTCAAGCCGTGAACGACCGCCACATCGCCGGCAAAGTCGACCGTCTGCTCGGAGGGATTCATCGTAAACGACTCCTTTTTCAGGGCGGCGAGCTCTTGAGCGCGATGGAGCAGTTCACCTTGAGAAGTGATATGCGTGAAATTTGGGCCGAGTATCGCGGCAACCATCTTCGCGTCGCCGGCGACGATTGCGCTGAGCCATCGACTCTCTTGATGAAGGACTGCCCTGGCGGGATCCGGTGCGCTTGCGCGCGCGGAAACCGATACCAGCACGAGCACGCCGAGTGCGCCCGCCCAAATAGCCGAAACGACGCGGAACCTTTTCATGATCGTCTCCCAAATTGGTGAACGCTATTTCGCGATGATTGCGAAAACGTTACGCACGGCTGATCCGGTTCGGACAATATGGGCGGCGGGCCTGGGAAACGCGCATCTCACGTCGAAAATGTCACGTTGCAGCCCGTATGACGCGCTGCTCTTGCCGCACGCTCGACAGAGATTCAAGTGAACCTCAATACGATAACCGAAATCAAACGTCCAAGATCGGCCGACGAGATCCGTCACTGGCAAGACGGGTATGCTTGGCTCGCAGGCGGGACATGGCTGTTCTCCGAGCCGCAGATCCAAACCGACACCCTCATTGACCTAGAAACGCTCGGCTGGCGACCGATCGCAGTCGGGCCAGGCGGTATCGAGTTTGCCGCAACCTGCAAGATTGCCGAACTCTACGCGTTCCGACCACCCGCAGAGTGGAAGGCCGGGCAGCTCTTCGGCGAATGCTGCCGAGCTTTCTTGTCGTCGTTCAAGATTTGGAACGAAGCGACGATCGGAGGGAATATCGTGATGTCGCTGCCGGCGGGTCCGATGATCTCGCTGACGGTGGCGCTTGAAGCAACGTATACGCTCCTGCCGCGCGAAGGTGCAGCACGCGAGGTTCGTGCCGCCGACTTCGTCACCGGAAACCACGCTAACGTGCTCGAGCGCGGCGAGCTACTCCGCAGCATCCACATTCCGGGCGCGGCCTTGGCAAAGTCGTTCGCGTTCCGCCGCTCCGAGCTCACCCATCTCGGGCGTTCGTCGGTCCTCCTCATCGGCACTTGGGGCGAGCCGCTCGGCGGTCTCCTCCTCACCATAACGGCTGCTACCGTCAAACCAATACAGCTAACGTTTGACGGGATGCCTACAGCCGCGCAGCTTCGCAACGCCGTCGACGTCGCAATCCCCGAGTCGATGTATCTCGATGACGTGCACGGCTCGCCGGCACATCGCAGACATTTGACCTATCACTATGCAGAACAGATTCGCCAGGAGTTGGAAGCGTGAAGCTTCACGTTAACGGTAAGGGTTTTGCAGCGACACCGACACCAGGCGAGTGCCTCCGGGTTTTTCTTCGAGACCTCGGCTGGTACGGCGTCAAAAAAGGCTGCGACGGCGGCGATTGCGGCGCGTGCACGGTATGGGTCGACGAAAAGCCCGTGCACAGCTGCCTCTATCCGGCATTTCGAGCTGAAGGCAAAGAGATCACGACGATCGAGGGACTGGCCAAGAACGGCGAGCTGCACCCGATGCAACAGGCCTTCCTCGACGCGCAGAGCTTCCAATGCGGGTATTGCGCCGCCGGCATGATCATGACCGCGGCGTCGCTGACCGACGAGCAAAAACGCGACCTGCCGCGCGCGTTAAAAGGGAACCTTTGCCGCTGCACCGGCTACGGATCGATTCGCGACGCGTTCGCCGGCGTAAAGAACGTCACTGCCGACAAGGCGCGCGCGTCGAGCGGCACAAGTGTGCCCAATCCGTTCGCGCGCGACATCGTCACCGGGCACGCGCGCTACACCAGCGACGTCCCGCCGATGGACGGGCTTCTGCACCTCAAAGTGCTGCGCTCGCCGCACGCGCACGCCAAAATCGTTTCGATCGATCGCTCGGAAGCAATGGCCGTGAGGGGTGTCGTCGAGGTGTTCACCTGGGAGGACGTCCCGCACCGCCTCTACAGCACGGCTATCCACGAAGACAATCGCGTCGACCCCGACGATACGTACATGCTCGATAACGTCGCGCGATTCGTCGGTCAGCGCATCGCCGCCGTCGTGGCGGAAACCGAAGGGGCGGCCGAGGAGGGCTGCCGCAAGCTTAAAGTCGAGTACGAAATTCTCCCGGCGGTTTTCGATCCGGAGGAAGCCATGGAGCCGGGTGCGCCGGTCCTGCACGATCTGCGCGCCGAATCGCACATCCTGCATCCCGACAGGAACATCTTCGTCGAGATCCACGGCGAGGTCGGAGACGTCGAAGTCGGGTTGGCCGAAGCGGACGCGATTTACGAAGAAACATACGACGCGCCGCGCCAGCAGCACGTGCATCTCGAAACGATGCAATCGATCGCGTGGCGCGGCGACGACGGCCGCTGGCACGTCCGCACCAGCGTTCAAGGCCCGTTCATCGTTAAAGGCAAACTCTGCTATCTCTTCGGAATCATGCCGGCCGACTTGCACGTCTTTACCGAGCGGGTCGGCGGCGGCTTCGGCGGCAAGCAAGATATGATGAGCGAAGACCTTCCTCTCTTGGCGGCGATGAAGACCGGGCGTCCCGTAAAGTGGGAGTTCACGCGCGAAGAACAATTCATAGGCGCGACGACGCGTCACCCGATGAAGACCCGCGTGAAACTCGGTGCGAAGAAAGACGGTACGCTTACGGCGATGCAGTATCGCATCGTATCGAATACCGGAGCCTACGGAAATCACGGCGGCGAGACGCTCGCCAACGGCATGTCGGGACCTTGGGCGATCTACAAGTGCCCGAACAAGAAGGGTGACGGCTACGCCGTCTACACCAACATGCAGTGCGGCGGCGGATTCCGCGGATACGGCTCGACCCAACCGACGTTTGCGATCGAATCGGCGATCGACGAATTGGCGGCGTTGTTGAAGATCGATCCGGTCGAGATGCGCCGCAAGAATATGGTCGGACCGAACGACAACTTGCAATCCGCCCTGGCGGACATTTCCGACCTCACGATGGGCAGCTACGGGCTAGATCAGTGTGTTAACGCCGTCGAAGATGCACTCGCGAGCGGCCGCGGGCTGCCCAAGCCCGAGGGTGATGATTGGCTTGAAGGCAGCGGCGTCGCGATGTCAATGCTCGACTGCGTTCCGCCGACCGAGCAGCGCTCGGGATCCGAAGTGTCGTTGCTGCCGGACGGAGGTTATCATTTCACCGTCGGCTCGGTCGAAATTGGCAACGGCTTGGTGACCGCGCAGCAGCAAATCGTCGCGCAGATCATGGGCTGCCCGACCGCGCGCGTATCGTTCGTGAACGCCGACACCGACAAGACGCCGTACGACAGCGGAACGTTCGCGAGCGTCGGCATGATGGTGCCGGCCAAGGCGGTAGAAAACGCGGCGACCGCGCTTCGCGAAAAGATTCTAGCGTTTGCCGCCCGCAGAGCCGGCGCGCAGCTCGAACGTTGCAGCATGGATGACGACTCGGTCATTTGCGGCGACCGGCGCGTTCCGCTCGTCGAACTCTACGCGGCCGCCGCAAAGTCCGGTGATCCGCTCGCCGCCTTCCGCAAGGCCTACGGCTCGCCGCGTACCGTGTCGTTCATGGCGTACGGCGTTCGCCTGGCCGTCCATCGCGTGAGCGGCGAGATTCGCATTCTTTACAACATCGAAGCCGTCGATGCGGGCGTCGTGATGAATCCGAACCAACTGCGCGGCCAAGCCATCGGCGGCGTCGTCCAGGGCATCGGTTACGCGCTGCAGGAAAAAATGGTCTACAACGCCGCCGGTGCGGTCGTCAATCCGACGCTGCGTAACTATCGCATCCCGGCGTTCGCCGACGCGCCCGAAACCGAAGTCTTCTTCGCCGATACCTACGACAACATCGGCCCGCTCGGCGCGAAATCGATCGCGGAAAATACGATCAATCCGGTCGCACCGGCCATCGGCAACGCACTCAAGGCCGCGACCGGCGTGCGCTTCACCGCGCTACCTTTCAGCGAGGATCGCATCTTCGCCAGACTCGCCCCAAACGTGTCATCCTGAGCGCAGTCGAAGGACGAGCGGACCGACTCTAAAGCAGCCGCCATAACAGCAAGATCTCGAGCGCGTAGCAGCACACGAGAAGCAATGGCATAATCGCCACCAGCCATTGTGGTCGTCCTTCGGGGAAGAGCCACGGGCGAAACGCGCGAATCGCCAGCGGCATGAGCGGAAACGTCGTCAGCAAGACGCTGACGGCGTTGCCGGTGAAGGTCGCCAGCGCGGGCGGCCACGAGCGCAAGTGCGGGTTGAGAAACTTGATTTCCAGCATAACGACCGGAAACAGCGTGAGCAAGACGAGACACGCCGTCTTCCACATGTTCGGCGGTTTGCCGGTAGTCGGATCGTTGGGAACCCAGCCCGGAAACGACGTGTCGACGCGTTGCGCCTTGAAGCGCTCGACCAACGGCGACGCTTCCTCGATCAAGGCCGCGCGCTGCGGCGAGTTTTGCCACGCGCTCAAGTGCTGCGCTGTATCGAATCGCAGTACGGTCGTCCAGCCGGTCTCCTTATGCTGGGGCGGCTGGACGAACGAACCGATGTAACCGGGGAACGTTTCCTGAACCTTTTGAATTTTGTCGGCCCAGGCGCGATATTCTTTTTCTTTGCCGGGCCTGATGTCGGTCACGACGACGAAGGTTACGCCGTGCTGCACGTAGTACGCGACGGCCGCTTGTCCGACGAGCTGCATCACGATGCCGCCTTCGGCAAACGCGGCGGCCTCCGCGACCAGATGGCGGTTGGCGTCGCTGCGGCGCCAGGTTCGCAAGGCTTCTTCGTTATCGAAGCGCGCCAGAGCGACGGCTTCCTGTTGATCCGGCGGTGCCGCCGGCCAGAACTCGAAGCTGAGGGCGCCCGGCGAGGCTAAGACGGCCGTCTGCCAGCGCACGTGCCACTGCCTGAATTCATCGACGCACTCAAGCCGCACGCGTGCGCAGAGCAACAAGGTCGCAACGTCGTCCGCCACGATGCTAGTTGCCGCCGAGCACCGCCGGAGCCGCTCCAATTCCCGACCAGATCGCGTGCACGCGCGTTGCGGTGAGAACCCGCGCTTGCGGGTTCGAGCGCGTGAGTCGGAACTTCTCGATTTGCACCTTGCCGGCGGGAGCGCCGCTCGCGAGCAAATCGGCACCAATTGTGGTCGACGTCGTCGCAACGCGAACGCGCGACGCGCCGACGAACGGCTTGAACGACGCGATCTCGCTGAAGTTGGAAGTCATTTCGTGCATCATCGCGCTGTGCAAGTACATCGTCGGGTTGCCCTGGAGGGCCGTTCCGGTCGAGAACACCTTCACGGTTCCCGCGCCCGAGAGCTGACCGGCGGCGATCGCTTCGGCGCCTCCGTACGAACCGGCCAGCCACCCGGTAGCGATCGAGATCGGAGCGCGATAGCTTGCACCGAACGGCGTAAACGACGCGTCCATATGCGCGTTGCCCGGATTGTTCGGCCAGGCCGGCGGAGCGCCGATCGGCGTCATCAGCGAGTACGAAAACACCTTGACCTGCGCGCCCGTTCCGGGCGCGGTCACGATGCTGTTGCGTCCGGTTAAGAAATCGACGAATCCGGCGGCGAGGCTGACGCCGGACGTATCGCTTCCGTACGGTGCGAAGGTAGCGAACGTTGCCGGTGCCGTGCCGAGCGCCGGAAGTTCGCTGCTGAAGATCCGAACTTGATCGGTCGTGCCGGCGCCGGAGCCGACGATGATGTTATCCGCCGATCGGCCGTCGATTTGCGTGGCCGCAACGCTCACGCCGCCTGTCTGCCCCGCGTCGAACGCTTGGAAGCGCGCCAGCTCGGTTGAGAACGGCTTGCCGCCGCTGGGTGCGCCCGAGTACGCCACGACTTCGGGCGAGTGTCCCTTGCCGGCACCGACGATGAGATCGTAGATCCCGTCAGCATCGACGTCACCGATCGCCACGCTGGGCGTTCCGTAGAAATCCGGGAACGGCGTGACGGTCGTTATCAAGCGATCGCCGCGCCCGTCGAAGATGCTCACCATTGCGGGGTGGCCCGGCGAGCCCGGAATCGCCACCGCATAGTCGGAGACGGCGGGGATAACGTTGATGAGCATCATCAACCCATTGTCTTCGTGGTTGAGCCGATGGCAGTGCAGCACGTACAAGCCCAAGTAGTCGTTGAACCTCGTGCGCATCGTGAGCGTACCGGCTTGAATGACCGCCTCTCGCGGTCCCATCGATGGCGCGGGAACGTTGGCGTTGTCCTCGCCCCACATCTGCGGTCCCAGTTTCGTTCCGGTCGTTGGATCGTAGTACTTGGTCACTTGAAAGTCGTTGACGTGGACGTGAATCGGATGCGCGTCGTTATTGTGGTTGATGAAGTTCCACTCTTCGACCGAACCCAGCCGCGCTTGAATCAACGGAACGTTGGGAAACGCGTTTCCGTCGAACGCGTACACGAACGCCTTGGGATCGGCCTTGGTGGCGTGATTATTAAGAAACCCGCCGTTGATGAGCAGCGTACGGCTTACATCGGGTTTGAGTTTCGACAGATCGTGGAAGGGCGTCGGCGCGCCGAGCTTCTGCCCGGGGTTAAACGCCGTCGTAACGCCTTGCCCGTCGCCTGGGTTGGCATTGAGCAGCGTTTGCGACGGGAAGATGAAGAATCCGTCGGCATAACTGATCGCCGAGGGCAGCACGCTGAGAGTTCCCAACCGCGCCGGCGGATTCGGCGTGCCGTTGTTCGTGTAGAGGACGCCGGGTGCGGAAAGCGTCCGGGCGCCCGAGCCCAGACCCGGCAGTGAGAGGCGCAACGATCCCTTGGCGGGCATCGTCACGGCGATCGCAAAGCGCGTCGCCGGCGGAATCAGCAACTGCGTCCCGTCCTGTTCGTGCGGATAGTGCACTTCGCCGTAGGCGATGCCATCTTGTCCGACGATGGCGATCTTCGGATGGTAGCCGGTTGCGGTTTCGGTGAGCTCGACGTTCATATACGCAATGTCGCTGACGTTGGCGAGTGCCCAAATCTCGGTTTGCCCGGGCTTGACCTTGAGGACCGGCTCGAACAACCCGTTGACCGTAAACTGAACGTCTCGCTCGTAGTCGGGAAGCTCCGGATTGGCCTCCATGCTGACGCCGCCGGACCCCGCAGCGGCCGTAAAGCGCTGCAAGTTGGTCGGTACGAATTGGAAGCGCCCGCGCATGTTCGCAATCGACAGCGGCCCTGAGTACCACACGGTAGCCCACTGCGTGCCCTTCTTCGATTCCAAAAAGTTCACCGGTGCCAGCGACGGGTGGTACGTACCGTTGGCGAGTTCGTTGTCCTTGGGCGGTATCCGGGTGCTGACCCATTGCGGCCAGTTCGGATTGGTCATCTGTGCCAGGCCGCCCATGCGATCGAAGACCGTATTATACTGCAACAGCATAGTGCGGATCGGAATTTTGTTTTGCGTGACGACCGGGATCTCACTGTCGGCGCGGCCCACGAGCAGCATACCGGCGAGACCGTAGTACGTCTGCGACGCCGTTAGGGTGTGCAGGTGGCTGTGATACCAGTACGTGCCCGGCGTCATGTTCTTGGGGATGTCGTACACGTACGTGTTCGACATACCGGCATCGATGTGCAGCAGCACGTTGTCGGCGTTACCGCGCGGGCTGACGTGCGCGCCATGCACGTGGAGATTGACCGGCGACGACGTCATCATCGTAGGGTACAGCGGTACCGTCTGGCCCTGGGGCGTGTACTTCGGGTCGTAAAAGTCGCGGATCGTCAGGCTACGCAACTCGTTGTTGATGTGAACGATCAGTCTTTCGCCCGGTTCGACTTGCAGCGTCGGCGCGGGATATTGGTGCCCGCCCGACAGCTGTCCGTCGGACGCGGTTCCGCGCTGCACCGAATAGTCGAAGAGCAGCATGTTCTTGACGGGCTTAGCGACGGTGTCGAGCCGCGCGGTACTCTGACGCGGTGTCAGCGTGACCTCGAGGACGCCGTCCTTGCTGGCCAGCGTCACTGGTTCGGTAAAATCGGGGCGGACGGCGAGATCGCGCGTCGTCGGCATACCTTGAGCCTCAATGCGCACTACCGACAAGCCGATGGCGGCGAGAATCGCTATTGCGACGACGTGCGCGGGAAGCGCCCGGGAGATCCAAGGCATGCTACGTGTCCTTTCGCTCAAATGGGTCGAACGCCGCGCTCTCAAAAACGAGTTGGTAAGCGCGCCGCCCTATATTGTGCTTAGCTGCCCGTTCTATGAATGACGCAGATTTCCATCGTAGCGTTCAACCCGACAATCGCGCAAGCCGCGTCAGGTCCCTCCACTTCAGCGCAAGCAGTCGGCTTCCCAGGTTCCGTTTCTCTAACCACGGGGCGGCAGCCGCGGGCCTCGCGCGAGTCGCGGATGCGCTTGTCTTTAGGAAACTACGCGAGCGAGCCGGCGAAGTAGCGTTTTTCGCAACCATTGACGGAAGTCGTCCGCGGCAGTATTCTGCCAGTATGAAAGTGATATTCACTTTCGATTTTTTCGTTAACGGGATTTTCGGCTCCCGCTTGGCGGCGACCGTGTGCCGCGCAAGATGCTGACGAAAAACGCCGAAGACGCCTGAACGCAGCACCCACCTTTCCTCGGATCGGAGAAGTCGCACGAGATGGAAAACACAATCGTCGAGTTGTCGGAAGCCGACCAGGGCTGTCCGGTTAAGCACGTACCCCTGCGGCCTAGAGTAAACATCGATTGGTTCCCCGAGTTGTTGGACCTATCGGTGCTCCATCGGCCGTCTGCACTGTCCGACCCGATGGGCCCCGATTTCAACTACGCCCGTGAGTTCAACAGCCTCGAGCTCGAGGCGGTCAAGGCAGACCTTTTCGCGTTGATGACCGCGTCGCAGGAATGGTGGCCGGCAGACTACGGTCACTACGGACCGCTCTTCATTCGCATGGCCTGGCACGCGGCGGGGACGTACCGCATCGGCGACGGCCGTGGCGGCGCGGGCTCGGGCCAGCAGCGCTTCGAGCCGCTCAACAGTTGGCCGGACAACGCGAATCTTGATAAAGCGCGCCACTTGCTGTGGCCGATCAAGCAGAAGTACGGCCGGAAGATCTCATGGGCCGATCTCATGATCCTGGCTGGAAACTGCGCACTTGAATCGATGGGGTTCAAGACGTTCGGATTCGCCGGTGGCCGCGTGGACGCGTGGGAACCCGACGAAATCACCGACTGGGGTCCGGAAGATACGTGGCTGGACGACAAGCGCTACACTGGCGAACGCGATCTGGAACGGCCGCTCGCGGCCGTTCAGATGGGGCTGATCTACGTGAACCCGGAAGGCCCGAACGGGAAGCCCGACCCGCTCGCCGCGGCGCACGACATTCGCGAGACCTTCGGCCGTATGGCGATGAACGATGAGGAGACCGTCGCGCTCATCGCCGGCGGGCACACGTTCGGTAAAACGCACGGTGCCGCCGATCCAAGCCAGTACGTCGGCTTCGGACCGGCCGGTGCCGGCATCGAAGAGCAGAACCTCGGCTGGCGCAACTCGTTCGGCAGCGGTAACGGCGATGCTACGATCACGAGCGGCCTCGAGGGCGCCTGGACGCAGATGCCCACGCGTTGGAGCAACCTGTATTTCGACAACCTCTTCAACTACGAGTGGGAGTTGACGAAGAGCCCCGCGGGCGCGTATCAGTGGAAGCCCAAGGACGGCGCGGCCACGGGCACGGTTCCCGACGCGCACGACCCGTCGAAGAAGCACGCGCCGACGATGCTCACGACCGACCTTTCGTTGAAGGTTGATCCGATCTACGCGCCGATCTCCAAGCGCTTTCACGAGAACCCGCAAGAACTCGCCGACGCGTTTGCCAAGGCGTGGTACAAACTCACGCACCGCGACATGGGCCCCATCTCACGTTATCTTGGCCCTGAGGTGCCGGCCGAGCAGCAGATCTGGCAGGATCCGCTTCCAGCGGTCGACCATCCGCTGATCGACGAGCGGGACATCGCTGCGCTCGAGGGCCGCATCCTCGCGTCCGGACTCACGGTATCGCAGCTCGTCACGACCGCGTGGGCGTCGGCAGCGACGTTCCGCGGCACCGACAAGCGCGGCGGCGCGAACGGTGCGCGCATTCGGCTCGCGCCACAGAAGGATTGGCCGGTGAATCAGCCAGCGGAGCTGGCGAAAGTACTACAGACGTTAGAGAAAGTTCAAGCGGACTTCAACGCTTCGCTATCCGGCGGCAAGAAGGTCTCGCTGGCGGACGTCATCGTTCTGGGCGGGTGCGCCGCGATCGAACAGGCAGCGAAGAGCGCCGGTCACGACGTGAAGGTGAGCTTCGCCCCGGGGCGCACGGATGCGACGCAGGAGAACACCGACGCACATTCCTTCGCCGTGCTGGAACCGATCGCTGACGGGTTTCGCAACTACCTCGGCAATTCACACCCGCATTCGCCCGAGCAGCGGCTGGTCGATCGCGCGCAACTGCTCACTCTGACCGCTCCCGAGATGACCGCGCTCGTCGGCGGTCTACGGGTGCTCGGCGCGCATGCCGGAGGGTCAAAGCACGGCGTGCTCACGAAGCAGCCGGGCGCGCTGACGAACGACTTTTTCGTGAACTTGCTCGACATGACGACGAAGTGGCAACCGGCCGGCGGCGACTATACCTACGAGGGTCGCGATCGGCGCACCGGCGAGATCACGTGGACCGGCACGAACTGCGACCTCATCTTTGGCTCGAACTCACAGCTGCGCGCGATCGCCGAGGTCTACGCCGTTGAGGCCGATCATTACGTGCGCGAGTTCGTCGCCGCGTGGGAAAAGGTTATGGAGCTCGATCGCTTCGATCTCGCGGTGACCGCACCGGGTTAGCAGTGCCGGTTATTTCCCGAGCCGGCTCGATATGCAAAAACACATGATCGAAACGCCGCGCTTACGTATGCGCCTACATCGTTTGGACGACTTTGACGATTTTGCCGCAATGTGGGCCGACGCGCAGGTCGTCGAACACATCACCGGCACTCCATCGACCCGGGAGCAAACCTGGGCGCGCTTGCTGCGTTATGCCGGCCACTGGGCAATGTCGATTCGCGTCGCCGAAAAATGCGGTTTTACATTGCTAACGCACACGACGTACTTAGGCTCGCCAACGCTCGTGTATACACGATCTATGTCGCCGTGACCCTTCACTAGTCTGGTGGTTTCCATGCCTCCGGCGAAAACCCGGAAGGGCCGTACTCTGTGAAGAACGTACTTTCTCATCACGTTGGAGATTGTAAAGCGCGCTGCTAAGGAACAGGATTGACAACATGAAGACATCAGTAGTCGCTACCGTCGCAGCGGTCTTGCTTGCCGGGTGTGGGAGCATTTCGTCGGCCGCTCCCATCGCCGTAAACCCTTCCGCTACTGACGAGATCGCGAACTTGAGCAAGACTGGGCCGCACGCTAAGAGCGTCGTCATCGTGATGATGGAGAATCGAGACTACAACCTTATCATCGGCAGCTCGCAGGCGCCGTACATTAACGGCACGCTGGTGCCGGAGGCTGCGCTGATGACGAACAGTCATGCCATCGGCCATCCAAGCCAGCCAAACTACCTCGCGTTCTTTTCGGGGTCGACGCAAGGCATCACCGATGATTCCTGCCCGCATACGTTCAGCGCCGACAATGTCGGCGAAGAGCTCATCGCTGCTGGCAAAACGTTCGACGGCTACTCCGAATCCATGCCGCACGACGGCTACACCGGCTGCTCGACGAGCCTGTATGCTCGCAAACACAACCCGTGGGTAAACTTCACCAACGTGCCGTCGAGCTCGAACCTCGTCTACAACGGCTTCGTCGAGCCCCCACCGACACTCTCGATCATCGTGCCCAATCTCTGCAACGATATGCACGATTGCAATACGAAGACAGGAGATGCCTGGCTAAAGAACAACCTGCCGGCGATACTCCAATACAATCAAACGCACGACGGGCTGTTAATTCTCACCTGGGACGAAGCCGCTCCCGATACGAACGGGACGAATCAGATTGCGACGCTGCTGATCGGTCCGATGGTCAAGCCGGGCAGGTACAACCAGCACGTCAACCACTACTCGGTGCTTCACACCATCGAAACGATCGCCCGAATTCCGTGTACGGCCAACGCCTGCCAGGCCGCCGTACTAAAGAAAATGTGGCATTAGCGCCGTAACGCGATCGTTACCTGTCTAAAATCACGACACAGCGTCTCCCTCTTCGTTCATAAACTCTTCCAGCCGCTCGTAGCTGGCCTAACGTACTACGAGAGCCTCGATGGGATTTGAGGGGCCTACTTGGGTGCGAGGCTGACGGCGACGCCAAAGAGCTCGGCTGAACCCGGGGCACCGAGGATCTTAGTCGGAAGACCGCCGCTGGGGTACGACCAGAAGCCGACGTCATTCGCCAGCCGGCCCGTCCTACCGTACGGCGCGATAACCGTGCCCCCCTGAATCCAAAACTGCGCGAGTAGATTGCTGCGGTTGTGCTTTAAGACAGTCACTCCGGTGATCGTTCCCGTCGACCCGGAGATCGCTACGTGGTAAAGGCGATCGGTGAACATGTCTTCGATAATCAAAGAACCACCGTTCCACTGAATCCCTCCGGGGTAGCCCACACGCTTATTCAGCGTGATGTTCGCCAGCTGCGTGCTGCCAGGCGTGAGCTCCACGAATTCGGATTGAGTCGTGCCGGCATTAACGCCGTCGGCGTAGAGGTTCCCCTTTCCGTCGTAGCTGCAAAAGAAGAATTGGTTGACGGCCGGGTCGGCGTAGGTGGTCGTGTTGTGGCTCCCGTGGGAGAAAACTGAAACGTTGCCCGGGCCCTTACGCACTATGGCTTCGTAGTTGGTCACGGCCAGGTCACCGGTCGTCGCGTCGACGGAGCAACCCTCGGGATAGCCCCCGGGGTCGACCAGCGTCGCGATCGGCTTCTTTCCAGCGTGCGCGTATTCGAATATTTCCAACGCAAGAGTGTCGGTGATAAACACATTTCCGGATTTGTCCGAGCACAGACCCGCAGGACTGCTAAAGCCGGTGAGCATTCCCACCAGCTGGCCTTTCGGAAATGAATATACGTAAATGCTGCCGCTCTGGTCGGAAACGTACAGAAGATCGGCGCTTTGCGCCAGTGGCGACATCCAAGGTCGCTGACGCAGCAGGGGTGAACTGCCGATTTCTCTCGTCGCGAATGCTCCCACCGGCAACGAGGTCTGAGACCCGCCGCAATCCACGAGCATGAACAGCGTTGCGAGCATGCCCGGCAGCAAGCGGAGAACGTTGCGAAAGGACATGATGCTAGATCGCCTCGATTTTCGCCATCATCCCATGGTCCTCGTGATCGAGAATGTGGCAGTGGAAAAGAAACATTCCCTTGATTATCGGGTCGCGGAAATCCATGAGCAGCAGAAGCGAACCAGGGTGCTGCCTGTTCCCCTTCCGATGCGGAATCAGCGCACTATCGGCCCAATAGGGATGTATGAGCTTGGCGCCGTTAATTTCTTTTATCAGGAAGTGAATCTGATGAATATGAAAGTCGTGCACCTCGCTGGTGACATTCAGGATTCGCCATTCTTCGACGGTGCCGGTGTGTACGACGAACATCGGCGGATCGTCCATCGTAAACGCTCTGTCGTTGATCAGAAAATGCTTGGCGCGCTCGCTGAAGACTACGACGCGCTTCGCCGAGGCCGGAGGAAGTGACGTCGTATAAACGTTTTGCGGCAGTGGCGCGGCCGCGCGCAGCGGGCCCTGCGCGACGGTTTGCCGATTGTCACGGTCCCGCGGCGAACGAAAGCTCGCGAGCACGATGTCAGGGTCGCGATCTCCACCCGGGCCCGTATCGTAGCAAAGGCTGCGGAACTTCGCCGAGCGAATCCGCGGCCCCGTAACGACGAACTCGAGGCGTGCGGCAGGGGGAACGATCGCCGCCGATTCCGTCCGCGTCGGTGGATTACCGCGATACGTATCCAACGCGAAACCATCGATCGCAACAACTTCGAGTTTCCCTCCGTCAACGGCGAGCTTCAGCGTTTTGTGGCCGGTCGCATTAATCAGACGGAAAAACTGCTTCTCTCCCGGAGCGATCGTAATCTGCGGCTGATGGACGCCGTTGAGTCCGGGCGTCAGGCCTATCTCGGGGCCGCACGGATCGCTGTTGATAACCTGCGGCCGGACCGGCTCCATGCCGGGCATGCCATCGGCATCGTCTTGGGATGCGCCTTCTTTGCCAATCCCGGTGTCCCGGACGATAATGATGCGTTCTTTCATTTTGGCCAATCCGGGAAGGTGGTGTTCCAAACCGTTGACGACGATCGCGCCGGACATTCCAGCCTCGCCGACGTGATAGTTGGTTTGGCCATGCACGTGCGGATGATACCAGTACAGGCCGGGTGGTTGATTTTTTGGAACGTGCACGACGTAGTGCAGCTCTTGTCCGGGTTGCGCCAGCATTCCCAAAACGTCATCCGCGGGAGGGTTCGGCGATGTGCCCAGGCCGTGAAAGTGCAGATTGATAGCGTCCTTGTCGCCGCCGTGCTGCGGTAAAACGTCCTTCAGCGCGATAACGATCGTATCACCGGGGTTGACTCGGATCGTCGGGCCCAAAAAGTACGGGCCTTTCGGCGCTCCGAACTCGAATTGCGGAAGATTCTTTGCCTGGTCCCAACCGACCAGCAGCGACAGCTTTGCAACGCCATCGACCGACGTTACTTCCGGAGGCTCGGGAAGTTCGAAGATGTTCGCGTTTTGCACGCCAGGCCGGATTTGTGAATCGGGCCGTTGCAACGCTTGAGAAAGAGGCGGATTTGCGGGCGTGCTGGATTGACCACCGCATCCGGCGACCCATGCGCATGCAACGACGACAGCAAGAACGCGACGAAACACGGTGCTCTCCTTTTACGGCCGCACGGAACGCCCGTGCGGCGCTAGACTGATGGCGGCGCCGTATCCGAGCAGAGCAATTTTCTTAGTCGGCGAACCTCCGCTGGGATACTCCCAAAGCGCCACATCTCGATTAAAGTCCGGACCGACGACTGTATTGCCCTCGATCCAAAACTGGCGAACGCTGGTGCTGCCTTTGAGCGTGGTCGTACCAACCTCGGACGCATGACTTCCCGTTACGGAGAACTGATAGATCGTCGAGGGTGCGGTACCCGCGTCGCCGACGGCAATATGCTGGCCGTCCCACTGTATCTGTCCCGGCGCCTTGATGGCTTGGTTCAGGCTGACGTTGACCAACGCGCTGCCGCGTCGTGGCAACTCCGCGAGTCCAAAGAGTCCGCCGGCCGCAAGACCGTCGACAAACAGATTCCCGCTGGCGTCATAGCCGCAAAAATAGGCGTTTCGAATCGCGGAGCCGCCGTACTGCCGCGGATCGCGCCATTGTCCGTGCTCGCTGTAGCGGTAGACGAACACTCCTCCTCGGTCCGCCGCGCCGGTAACCGCCAGATTGCCGGTCGTTGGATCGACCGAACATCCGTGGGGCGCATTCGGAGTGCTCAACGCAGCAATAGGTTGCGTGCCGCCGTGCGCATACTCCACCACTTGATACGTTCCGGCGTCGGCTATCCAAACGTCGCCGTTCGCATCGGCACACTCGCCGCGCGGGCGCTGAAAATTGGTGAGCCTGGCCAGGAGCTTGCCTTGTGGATACGAGTAAACGGCAACGGCGTTCGTTTGTACGTCGGAAAGGTAGAGTAAATTATTCTCCCGGGTCTTCGGAGCAACCGACGAACGCGAGTAGAGTGCCTTCGCAGCCGCTCCCGGCGCTGCAGGCTGCACTTGAGGCGCCGCACAGCTCGCGAGGACGGCCACCGCGAGGCTTAGCATTGGCACCCGCGAGCGTGCGATCAAGAGAAGTCTCCTCAGGGAACATCGGTTGGAGATCGACGTTCGCGTCAACCGAGAAAGTAGGGCAAGCGTTCGAATTGGATTTGAAGCACCGTTTAAATGCATCCGGGTGTTTCCCTTCCTTTTTGCGCTTGCCGCCTTGCTTCCGAGACCCGTTCGTCAGCGCTTGTTCAAGCGAAGATCGAGGAATCGGCGAACGTACCAGAGTGCGATGCGGTCGTGAAAACCAAGGGCGACATGCTCGAAGGCGTGATCGGCCCACGGCAGCTCAATATAGGTAACGCTCACGCCGTCGCCCCGTAGTTCGTCGCGCAGGAGACGTTCGAAACCAAGTTGGACGACGTGATCGCGTCCTGCGGCTATCATAAGGACCGGCGGCATACCGGCATGGACGACGTACCGCGGAGATCCGCTTCGATAGCATGTGGGTTGCTGTTCCGGAGTTCCGCCGCAAAGGTCCAGCAGGACGTGGCGTACGTTGATCAAGTCGGGTTGGGACGGATACTCATAAGCCAGTCGAAGATCAACCGGGCTTTCGTATGTGACTGTGGCGCTGATACGGTGCGGCCGCAGGGCTGCGGCGATGATTGCTAACTGTGCGCCGGACGAATGCCCGAGCACGGCGACGCGACCGGCAGAAAGAGAATCGATCTGGCGAAGAACGGCGTCACGCTGTGTGGGCCAGCGCGAGTCAGGTGAGTGCGGATAGTTCAGCGCAATGACGCGATAGCCCCAAGACCGTATGATCGCGTTGAATTGCGCGTCGTTTTTGGGTGAGCCATGCTCCCATGCGCCACCATAAATCACGAGCACAATGGGGGCGTCTGACCGTACGGCGATGGCGTGCGAATCTCCGGATAGCGGCATGAGCAAAGCCGACCACGGCACGTGGGGGCCACGTAAGGCATAAGCAAGAGGTGGGAGCAGTGTACATAGCACAGCTGCGAGCGCGATGATAATGGCAGCCGGTCTCAGCGAGCCATGTGAGCGCAGCGTGATGAACAGTACGATAGCGTTGAGAACCGTCAAGACGGGCCAAAGCTCGGTGCCACCGACCGTCAGAACGAACAGCGGAAGGACTGGGCCTGGAATTACAATCCAAATCGAAAGGAAAAGCGCGAGTAATGCCAGCGCGACCGGAATCATTAACGGCGCTCGGTGGCCAAGCACGTCCACCAGACCCAAGAAATAAGGATTAGCTGGAGCGGAAGCCGGATGTAAAACAACGGCGCACTCCCGATGTCGCCGTATTGCTCGGGATGTTGCGCCATTTGAAGGTTTGCCGGAAAGACCGCTACTAGAAGCGCGATAAGGCCGGTGCCGGCGAGCTTCCGAGTCGTCGGAATCAGCACGCCGATTCCGCCGAGACACTCTAAGATGCCGCTGATTTGAACGAGTAGCGAATGTACCGGAAGATAAGGCGGCACGATCCGCATGTAATAAGCGGGATGCACAAAGTGGTTGCCGCCCGCCGCAATAAAAAACAGCCCGAGCAGAGACAAGGCCACGCGGCGCAAGGCTTTCACGTAGAACGCCCTTCGCTAGCGACGTTCTAAATCACCTGGACTGGAACATCCCGCGCTGCCGAGCAGTAAATCGGACGCGTGAAAGTTATTCGACACTCTGGCGTGCGGGCCGTGTTGGACGTTTTCGTACGCCTCGGCCGCTAGAGTCTTTGTGAGCGGCGCTTCCCTCGGGTGGCCTCGAGCCTGGGAACGACCGATACAGCCTGCGGTCGCACCCCCGGCCGTTCTCTTGACTGAGGAGAGTTCATGACATGACGAAGGACCTGATAGCGCTCGCAGCCTGGGCCTTATTTGCGACGTGCAGCATGGCCCTTGCGGCATCTTGGCAGCCCCAAACCTATATCGTCGTTCACGCTGAGGCAACTCCGGCGAAAGCCGGCGTCGTGGCCGGTCGTGCCGACAACGCCGTGAGTCGAGGCTGGAATTAAGAGTTAGTCATCCGCGCGACTTCTGACGCAATCTCCGCTTCGGTGAAGCCGCGATTCTGCAGCGACGAGAAGAACCGCTCGATCGATTCGCGCAAGCTGCGGGCACGCGCGAGTCGATCGTGACGGGGAACCCGCGAGGCAACGCGCGTTCCGCGCCGGCCGTCGCCGATCAGCCAGCCTTCCGACTGTAGCTCGGAATACGCGCGCGCCACAGTGTTCGGAGCAACACCAAGATCGCCCGCGAGCTGGCGCACGGGCGGCAGCGGCATTTCGGGCTTCAGTTCGTCGCGCTCGATCGCGGCGCGGATCTGCTCGATGATTTGGCGATACGGCGGCGACTCCGCCGTTTCGTCGACGACGAGAAATGAACCGCTCACGCGAGCCTGATGTGCTTACGCATTGGATTGAGGCTCACGACCATCACCGTAACGAACGCAACAGATACGGCAATCGTCACGACACCGGAAAAGTGCGCGGTAGACGGAAGCGCTGCCACCGCCAAAGCGACCAACACGGTCGGCGGCGCGCACGCCAGCGCGACGAGGTTTGTCGCGCGGCAGAATCGCACGTGTTCGTCGACGAGATATTCTAGTTGGGAATCGTCACCGAAGAGGATCGCCGGCGCGACCGCGACGCGCCACGCGATGACGAGCAGCACGAGCGCCGACACGATGACAATAATGACGCCGAGCCGGAACTGCGGATAGGCGGCAAAGACCGCCGCGCCCACCAAACAGACGGCCGTCGCCGCGATCGCAATCGGCGATAGCGACGCCCAGGGGCTACGGCGCACGAGCGGTGCAACGCGGCGTTCCGTAGCGCGGCGAAATCGAAGATACGCAAAAAGCACTGCCACTGCCATGGCGACGCAGCTCAATGCGTACGGAAGCACGTAGGGAACAGCCGGTAGAAGGGCAAGCGGCGCAAGCAAAATGGTTAGGCCGCCGACGTAACGCGAATATACATCGGTGTTGCCCTCGGCATCTTGGCGTGCCGCGAGAACGCGCGCGAGGCGCTCGCGTTGCCCGGGGTTAAAAGCCGCGCGGGCTCCCTTGAAATACATCGACATGCCCCAGAAGCACCCGGGCCTGACGATTTGCATAATCCCGAGAAAGACGAGCGCTCCCGCAGTGACGATTCGAGCGAGCTGGTCATGGGTGAGGTGTTCGACTGTCATTGTATCAGCATCCTAATACAAAATCGGCTTTGTGTCAATACCTTAATACAAAACTGACCCCGGAGAAGTATCTCCCTCGGAAGTCTTCGATTTTTCGCTCGACGCGAATGCAAAGAGCGAGGTCGAGCGAATGATGAAAGAGGAGCTTTTGCCACGATGATGCACGTCGGTGTTGTTGGTCTAGGAAAAATGGGGAGCGCAATTGCGCTGAACCTTCTTGCGCGCGGCTATCACGTTTCCGTTTGGAACGAATCCCCCGAACCTGCCGGCGTCCTGGTCGAGCGCGGTGCGACGCACGAGAGTTCGCTCGAAGCCCTCGTGGAGAGCGTCGACGCCACTATCATCAGCCTATGGGGCGACGAGGCAGCCCGCGAAGTCACATTGGACCAGATTATCCCCGCAGCGCGCGCGGCGGAACTCGTTATCGAAATGTCCACGCTCTCACCGGCGATGTACGAAACGCTCGAGGCGGCGGCGCTTAAACGCGCGGTTGACTTTCTTGCCGCACCGGTACTTGGTAGTGTCGGCGCGGCTCGAGACGGTTCGCTCGCGATCCTGGCCGGTGGCCGCGAACCAACATTCAATCGAGCGCGTTCATTGTTGAACGACGTGGGCAAGACGGTGACGTACACGGGCACCGTCGGCGCGAGCGGATACCTTAAGCTGTCGTACAACACCATCATCGGCGTCGTCGCGGATACGCTTGCTCAGTTGCTTGCACTCTGCGAACGCGCGGGAGTCGATCGCCGGCTGGCCGTGGAAACGCTTACCAGCGCGTTCGGGCGAATCGCGAGCTCGAAAACGCAGCAACTATTGGATCGCGATTCCGAGCCACGCTTCTCCCTCGACGCGTTGCTCAAAGACCTTCTGCTGGCGCGCGAGGCGGCGCAATCCGTGCACGTTCCAGCGCCGATTTTGGAGTGTGTCCTGCCGCGCATTCAAGCCGCTGCTTCGAGCGGCTTGGGCGATCGCGACTATATCGCGGTTGCTCTGTGACGGCCGTTTGCTACTGGGCGTCAGGTTCTTGAGCGCTTTCCTCCCGAAGCATCCGCTGCACTTCTTGACGGCGCAGCGGCTTTCCGAACGGTTCAAACTTACGTACTGGTTGGGTGAAGTCGAAACAGTCGGCAGCTGGGGAGTTGGCCCGCCTGTCGCTGGCGGCCAAGCGCGCTAGGTCGAACCTATCTTCGATGAACTTTAAGATGCTGCCGTGTTCGTATTGAACGTGCGAGAGGTAGCCGCGCTTCGCGAAGGGTGAGATGACGAGAAGCGGCACGCGGAACCCCAGACCGTCGAAGTCGAGATAGGGCGGTTTTACATGATCGTACCAACCACCCCACTCGTCCCACATGACGAAAATGGCGGTGGAACTCCAGAACGGACTCTCGCCGATCGCGTTGACGACGTCCGATACCCACTCCGGTCCCGTGGGGCTGCCGCAGGCCGAATGGTCGGAATTCTTGCAGCTTGGCGTAACCCAGGTGACGTCGGCAAGCTCGCCCTTCGCAACGTCGGCAATCACCTGCAGCGAAGATCCGATGACGTTAGCGTTCCAGTCCGCACCAAAGCGAATGTGCCGAATCGAACGGTAGCCCATCCATTGCGACGATTTCGAGGCACTGTAGAGCCGCCAGCTGAGGCCGGCCGCATCGAGCTCGTCTCCGAGCGTCTGATAGTTTTGGCAGACCGGGATGACGGGCCCGTACGCGCGCGCCTCCGTGAGGGTTCCGATGGCGTTGGGTACTTGGACGCATCCCCACGCGCGGCTGGGGAAATCGACGGCGCGGTTAGCTTGGCCGGCAACCATGTACTGATGTGAGACGTAACTGAGGTCGAGGTTCGAGGCGAAGGTGCGATCGGACAACACGTACTGGTGAGCCATCTCGAAATAGAGTCGTGACTCGGAATGCGGGACGTAGCCGTACTGGGGGTGTCGCGGACACCGCTGGAAGCAGTAGATGCGTTCTCGGTCAAACCCATTCATGCGGCAGTGCGTTCCAGGAATGCTTGAGGTGCCGTTGCAGGCTCGAAAGAAGGCGGCGGACGAGTGATCGATATCGTAACCCCGGGCTAACGAGACCGGCATAAGCGAAACCGTGTGACCTTGCGAGTCTTCACCGTAGGGCCTCGTATCGGCGCCCGGATAGCCCTGAAACAGGTCGTCGAAGCTGCGGTTTTCTTGCATGATCCAGACGATGTGCTTGATCTTGAAGATGCCGCTGGTTGGCTGAGTTGGAAGCATTGGGCCACCCGAAGAATGCACCGAGCATGCCGCACAAACAAAAAGCACCGCCAATCGCGCGAGCGTTCTGCTAAAACCGATCCTACCGTGACTGGCCTTGCTGCTCTTCATCTAGGTCGTCTCCAATTTGGAGAAAACGCTATCCTAGAGTTGTGAAGAATGTCTAAATTTTAGGGCAAAACAAGGACCATGAACGAAACATCCGTATGCGGCGTTCGCTCGTGTCGTGCAGCGGTGAAGTGTTGGTGCTGCTTGGAAGCCTAGCTATGCGGAGCGAGGCTGATGGTTGCGCCTTCTAAGTAGCTTGCGTTGATATGCTTCTTGATGATTTTCGTCGCAGCGCCACCGGCAGGGTATTTCCAGAAGCCGACTTCCTTGGGCGGATTGGTGCTTTGACCAAACGGTACGATTACGGTGCCGGCGTATATCCAAGAGGACGAGGCCGAGTTTCCGGTACCGGTCAGGTGGGTTGTGCCAACCCGGGTCGCCGTCGAACCGGAAACCTTGAACTGGTAAATGACCGGATTGACGAGATCCTCGATTGCGAGATAGGTACCGTCCCATTGGACCTGCCCGGCACTAACGATATTTTGGTTCACCGAGACGGTCGTAAGGCTACTGCCGCCCTTTGGAAGTTCTTCCAAAACAAACTTGCTGCCGCTCATGCCGTCCGCAAATAGGTTTCCTTTGTTGTCGTATCCACAGTAAGACAAGAACACGCCGGTTGCCTGATACGACGTGGGAGAGCCTTGGGCGTTTTGGAAGATCGCGACGGGTCCATAATCGCAGTTCTTGCAAAGGTATGTTACGGCAAGGTTTCCCGTGGTTGGGTCGACGGAACATCCTTCCGCCAGTAGACCCGGAACACTTAACGTCGCGAACGGACTCGTCCCGCCATGCGCGTACTCATATACGACCGCCTGTCCGCTGCTCGTTGAGCTCGGCATAAAAATGTTGCCGTGCTTATCGGAGCATAGGCCCAAGCCGCTCAAACTCAAACTCCCGACTCGCTTACCCGTCGGATATGCAAAGACACACGTGCCGCCGCAGCCCCCGGCGACGTAGAGCAGATCCTGCTCTGCAAGTGCCGTGCTTGGTGGCATCGTCCCCGGCGCGCCGACCGGCGGTTGCGCTCCGCCGCAACCCGCGAGCATCGCAACGGCGATGCTGAGGCTTAACGCGTGGCGATGAAGATCCAGAATTTTCATTTGCTTACTCCCTGATGTCAACTCCGGGGTTCCGCGCGATATCCTTCAGACTTTCCTTATCTCCTGGTGCTATGGTCGCAGCCCCGGTGCCGTCGGGTTTTGAGCCGCGAAGGAGCAGCATCCAATGAAGGCTTGTAACGCAACCGGCTACGTAGTAGGCGTAACAGCGGCGGTCATCATATTCGCTGGCTGTAGCGCCGCCCAGTCACCCCTCTCCCCTTCGGGCCCCACACAACCGAGTGCTGCCCACTCGGGCTTCGGCGCGCAGCAGCTTGACCGAGACCGCTCGTGGATGGCTCCCGACGCGCCGGACGGTGACCTCCTTTACGTATCGGACGTGGGCCAACCCCAGGTCGTTTACGTCTACTCCTATGGGCCGGGCCGGCTCGTCGGAACGCTCACCGGCTTCACGCAGCCATTAGGTTTGTGCGTCGACGGCGCGGGCGACGTGTTCGTCCCGGATGCTTCATCGCAAATCTTCGAGTATGCGCACGGAGGCACGACCCCAATCAAAACCTTGAGTGACCCAAGCGGCGTTCCCGATGGGTGTTCCGTCGATCCGGCAACCGGGGATCTCGCCGTTCCTAACGGCTCCGGTTTACGAGGAGCGCCCGGCAACCTGTTGGTTTACGCCGACGCTTCAGGCACGCCGGCGGAGTATACCGATTCCAAGTTCTCTGCCTTCAATTTTCCCGGTTACGACGATCGGGGCAGACTTTTCGTAGACGGCATGAATAACACCAATAACGGCTTCATCCTCGCGGAACTCGCCCACGGCGGCAGTACGCTCGCGAATATCGCGCTAAACCGGAGGATCGGGTTTCCCGGGGACGTTCAGTGGGATGGAAAGTACCTTGCCGTCGGCGATCAGAGCACGAACGAGATTTACCAGTTTACGATCGAAGGCTCGAGAGGAACGCAAAAAGGCACGACGAGTCTCCACGGTGCGAGCGACGTCGTCCAATTTTGGATCGCGAAGCTTGGCGGCGGCAAAGTGAATCCGCGGGGCACGCGAGTCGTTGGGGCGGACTTCGGTGGCGAGAGCTTCGGCGGCCAGGTGCTGTACTGGAATTATCCGGCCGGCGGCAATCCCAAGAAAGCGATCACGAGGAACCTGCAGTCTCCGTACGGCGTAACGGTGAGCAAGGCCGTTCTTACTGAATCGCGAGCCCAATTGGAAAGCTTAGGCCCGTAGCGGAGCCTTGGATCGTGCGAGCGGGTGCGACGTCTCCATTTGATTCCTTCGGATAGCTCGTAATGTTGTTAGATGGCGGGTTCGTCACGACAATCGCACCCTGAGCCGTCAAGACGATACCTGATGGGCTGTTCAGTTGAGTAGCGGAGCCCTGGATGGTTCTCAGCGGGCTCACGTTTCCGTCGGCACCCGCCGCAAAAACGAAAATCGCGGTCGCGCTATCGTCGCTGACGTAGAGGTTTTGGTGGCTATCCATTGCCAGCCCAACCGGATTGACGAGGTTCGTGTTGCTGCCTGCGATCTCGCTGCTCGGACGAACGTTGCCACGTGCGGCGGTTGGATAGACCGTAATGCTATGACTCCCTATATTGCTGACGTATAACAGCGATCCGGAAATCATCACTGCTGCGGGACGTGAAAGCTTCGTGTGGCGGCCGCGGATATGGCCCGCGTTCGCCACACATCCGTTGGAGCCGCTAGAAAAGATGGAGATCGAGTTCCCCTGCAGGTTAGCGACATAGAGATTACCCGAAGCGTCAACGGCCGCACCGTCAGGAAGGTTGAGGCCTCCGCAGGTTATCGTGGCCGCTGGAGCGACGTTACCATTCGAACCGGCGGGATACACCGTGACCGCGTTAGCGTTAAGGTTCGTAACGTAAATCGACCCGGATCCGTCAACGGCGATATTGATTGGAGCATTTAACTGAGTATTGGAACCGGAAATCGTCGCCGACGGTGAAACGTTTCCGTTCGCCTTTGACCGATATTCCGTTACGGAGTTCGCCGCGTTGTTGGCGGCGTATAGGTTCTGGTGGTTTCCGGGATAGTGGGCGTTTGAACCTCCATCCTGCGACAACGTCACTGGTGGCGCAGAGGGTGCGTCCAAACTTTGGGCGCAGGCCACGAGTGCGCAGAGGCCGATTGAGCACGCTAGCAGGCGCATCGCTGAATACCTCATTAGTAGATCGTGAGCATGGGACGACGGCTCGGGCCGGCATCGTTAAGCTCTCACACCGAAAGCATAAACAATCAAATCGCTGATGTCTCGACTTAGGCGAAGCCAGCGTTAAGAATTGACGCAACTGATAACGCCCGCGCAAATTCGCGCAGCCGTCCAAGCCCTCAATTAAACCTCAATTATTGAGGAATCTTGATATGCTGCTCCGGTCGCGCCCACGAGGTGTTGACGAGCGCGTTCCGCCGGTGCTAGAGTTTCAGCATTCGCACCGAGCGCATCTCGATCGCCTCCTATTCCTTCGATCCGACTGCTCGGCTTCTGTACCGGGGCGGCGACGAGATTCTGCTTCCGCGCAAAGCGGGGGATCTTCTCGCCGTGTTGGTCGCCGAGCTCAACTCGCTTGTCCCGCGCGAGCAAATCTTTGCCAGTGTATGGCCCGAAGGCTTCGTGCACGAAGGCAACCTGACTCAGACCATCTACGTTCTGCGCAAGTCGCTCGCTGCCGATCCGGCGGTGGCGATCGAAAACGTTCCTCGACGCGGCTATCGCCTGCGCGTACGGCAAACGGAGCGTACGCCCGAGGTACGCCGTCGGGGATTGACCGCAATCGCGACTGGAGTGTTGGCCTTGGCCGTTCTTGTCTCTACCGGGAGCTGGACGGATTTTCGGTTGAGCAGCGCTCGTGCGCTGCCTTTGAAGGCTCGCGAAGATATAAAGCTGGCGATGTATCATTTCGACCGATTCGTGAACCTGAAGTTTGCCCGAGCGCGCTTTGAGATGACGACCAGAGATGCGCCGGCCGTTCCCGACGGCTACGCGGGAATGGCCCTGGTCGACGCGATCGACGGATTCGATTCGCCCAAGCGCCGCCGGTATTGCCTCGAAGGCAGGAGCGCCCTCGCGCGTGCGAACACATTGGGAGCCTCGACCCTGAATCACGTTTCGGGGGCGATGCTGTTCGTCACGTGCGACCGGTCCCTGCCGCGGGCACGTCGAGAGCTCGACACCGCACTAGCGATGGATCCGTCGGATCCGACGGCTCTGACGTTGCGCGCGAGAGTAGCCTTATGGGAAGGTCGGCCGTGGGAAGCGATTTCGTTCGCAAGTAAAGCCGCTGCGAACGATCCAACCTCTCCCGAAGCGGTTCTCGCGCTCGGCATAGCCTACTATTATAATGGCGATCTTATCAACGCGAGCGCGACGTTTAGGCGACTCCTGGAGCTCATGCCGGGCCGACCCGCGGCTCTCGATTTCCTGGAGCGCAGTTACGAGGGGCTGGGTGATCTCGCGAACGCCAACGCAATCTTGCACGATGCGGAGGGCGATCCGAAAAATGCAGACTGGGTCAATGTCGCGCGCGCCCGCCTCCTGGCGTTGAAGGGCTATCACCAGCCTGCGGTCGCCATGCTTCGACGGTGGGCGCTACGGTCTGATCCGGAGTCTCTCGCGGCCGGTTACGCAGCGGTCGGCGACACCGAAACCGCCATTCGAAGCTTGGAAATCTCCGCTTCACGTCACAGTCTCAGCGCGCAAGTCTCGTGGCTGGCTGACTTTCGATTCGCATCGCTACGCCGCGAATTTCCTCAGCTCACACGGACGTTTGTGACATGGAATTGACGGTGGCATGATCTCCCGCGAAATACTCATTCTACCGCGGCTCTTCTTGGGCGTTATTTTTTCGATTGCCTCATATTCGAAGATTAGCAGCGGTGATTTCCCGGCGCATCTGAGCGGATTTCTTAGCCAAGTACTAACCAATGCGACGTTCGCGTACCAGGCATTTGCGCAAGCAGTTGTGTTACCGCATGTTGCTACTGTTGCAACGCTAGTAATTATCGGCGAAACGTTTGTTGGGATTGCAATGCTTGCCGGAATCACAACGCGACTTGCGTCAGTGGTTGCGGTGCTGCTCCTTCTGAACTACATGTTTGCGAAGGGGATGACGCTGTGGACTCCTGCCAGCAATGACGCAGCAGATATTATCTTGGCGATCGTCGTGGGTGTGGGTGCGGCAGGCCGCGTTTGGGGAGTCGACGCCGTGTTGAAGAAACGCTATCCCCGCGTGCCCTTGTGGTAGCGCTCGACCAGGAACGGCTGCTCTCGATGAGCCGGCAGCAGCTCGAGGACCTGTACGCATCGAGTCTCGCGGGTTCGATACCGAACGGTCGGGCGCGCGGTGTTGCAATCGTGGCGCCCGGGACCCGATATAATAGAATCATCGCGCGGGCCACGAGTCTCCTCGGATGGCAGGGCAAGACGTTTGACGCCGCGCGGGGCACGCTCGTCAATCGCATAACGCCGTTCCGAATCAACGCAATCGCCGCCGAAGTGTATAGTGCTCCGAGCGTCCTCGACGGCAGGGAGTGCATAGTCCTCGATTATTCGCGCACGTCGACTCTCGCGCGCTGGATTCGCGACGAGATACGCAACATCGCCCCAGACCTTTACTTCGGCTTCGCGTACTGGGGCAGGCGACCCCTGATCGGTTTCAGCCTCGACTTCACCAGTGTTGACGCGGCGTCGTCTCCTGTGCGGTGAAGCAGTGGAGTCGCGCGCTGCCATGGATTGCGCTCGTTGTCGTTTACGTCGTATGGGGATCGACGTATCTGGGCATTCGTGTGGCGGTCGAAACGATTCCGCCCTACTTGATGACCGGCATTCGATTTCTTATCGCAGGCGTGTTGCTGTTTGCGTGGCAGTGGCTGACTTCAAAGCCGCGACCACGCATGCCGGCGCGCGAGGAGCTGCTGCGCATCGCGATCGTTGCGGTGCTCCTCATCGTTATCGGTAACGGATTGCTCTGTCTTGCCGAGACACGCGTCGAGTCGGGGACGTCGGCCCTTCTGCTTGCCAGCACTCCGATTTGGATGGTGCTCTTCGACGCGTTGCGTACGCGGAAGGTTCCAAGCGCGCTGGCAATCGCCGGCGTGGTCTTCGGGAGCGTCGGCGTCGTGGCGCTGGTCGGCAAAGGTGCCGGAAACGCCGACGTGCTCTTCGCTTCCATTATCATGATCGCTTCGATCTCGTGGGCGCTCGGATCGGTCTATGCGCGAGGAAACGGGCATCGCGCGATCACGGCATCCTTGGAGATGGCGATCGGGGGCTCGATCTCCGCCGTGGTGGGATTGTGCTTGGGAGAAGCGTCGCATCTGAAGGTGCAGGCGATCACGGCAGCATCGCTCTGGGGGATGGTGTGGCTGATCACCGCCGGCGCGATGCTTGGCTATAGTGCGTACGCGTATGCGGTGCGCACCCTTCCCACCGCAACCGTGGCGACATACGGGTACGTAAATCCGGTCGTCGCCGTGATCTTGGGAGCGCTCGTCCTGCGTGAAGCGGTCACGTGGAACGTCCTCGCCGGCGGTGCGGCGATTATTGGTGCGGTGGTCCTGATTCTTCTTGGCAGCCGCCAAACGGACTACTCAACGGCATAGAGCGTCCCGTCGGTACTCCCGATATACAGGATACCGTCGGCAACCGCCGGCGAACCCGCGATGGAGCCTAACTCGTAGATCTTATGTAGTCCGACAATCGTGCCATCGAGGGTTGAATCATCGTAGAAAGTGGCGAGATCGAGGTTGCCGGAGTTGTCGAGATGACCGCGAAGGTTGCGCGCCGACGCGTCGGTGGAGAACTGCCCGACGATCTCGCCCGATTTTATGTTAACGCCGTAGAGCCGGCCGTCGAACGAGCCGTAATATGCGACGTTTCCGGCGATCGACGGTGATGAAAAAGCGAAGGCGCCATACGGTACGTTGAAGCGCACGCTTCCGGTTCCTGCGTCGACCGCGTAGAACTTGCGCTCGTCCGAAGTCGTGTAGAGGACCATTCCGTCGGCGAGTGCCGGGGATGCGATGACCCAACTGCCGTGTTCGTCGCGCTTCCAACGCAGCGTGCCGGTGCGAGCGTCGAGCGCATAAAAATGGCTGTCGCGGCAGCCGAAGTAGACGCTGCCATTGCCAACGGCGGCGGAGCCGGCGATTCCGACTTGGTTGTAAATGTCTCGGTCGTCGCCAGTAAGGAATTTCCACCGAAGCTTGCCCGTCGCCGCATCCAGCGCATAGAGGTATCGGTCCCAACTCCCGATGTAGAGAATACCGCCATCGATCGCCGGCGATGCGTGCACGACGTTTCCGGTTGTAAATTTCCAACGGAGGCGGCCCGTCTGCGAATCGAGCGCGTAAACGTTATGATCGCCGCTTCCGATGTAGATCGTCCCGTCAGAGACCGCCGGCGACGATAAGAATACATCGAACGGGTCGGGCATTACCTCGGTTTTTGGCTGCATGCCGTGAATGCCCGGCGCACTAAAGCGACGCTCGCCTTTTGTATGAAAGCGCCACCTTTCCATACCATTGGCCTCATTGACGGCATACACGTTTCCGTCAACGCTAGAAAAGAACACCGTGCCACTCCAGACGGCTGGTGAAGAGTTGACGGCTCCTTTCGTTGCAAAGTGCCAAAGCTCCGATCCATCGGCAGCTCGCACTGCATAGAGGCGCCCGTCGCCGCTTCCAACAAACACGGCGCCGCCGTGGACCGCAGGCGAGGAAAAGATTCGTCCTCGGGTGTGAAACCGCCATTTCACGGTCGTTAGGGTGGGCGACGCCGATTCGTAGACGCCATGATGAGCGGCGTCCGCGCGAAACAGGATCGCGCCGCTTTGGTAACCGACGGACGTGGTGGTGCCAAAAAGGGCGAGGGATGTCAAGCTGAATGCGATGCGGCGAATGAGAGGCACGGAAAACACTCTAACAAACTTCGCGCGGCGCCGTCCAGGCGCGGGAAGCGCCTAGAATCTCAATATTCTCTTTGATATGTTTTTGATAAAACGGCGGGTCCCTCGGCAATTGGCACACCAAATTTGGTCACGGGGAAGTGGCGCGACGCGCTGAATCAGATAAGCGTGGCCTTCTTCGAGCGACCCGATCCGCGGCTCATCCAGAGCGCCGACCCGACGCCGGTTGGGGCGGTTACGGGCGCATTGAAGCGCGACGGGATCGCGTTTGCGATCTGCCTCGTAGTAATTGCTGGTGCGTACGCGGCGAACGTGCAGGTGGGATTGCACCGAGCCGCCGTCACGCGCGGCAGAATCGTCGTGCCGGGATTGTATCAGGCGGTAACGATCGTCCGCGACCGGCGTGACATTCCGCATATCCGCGCCGCGAACGAGCACGACGTGTACTTTGCCGAGGGCTACGTGCAAGGTTCGGATCGGCTATTCCAGCTGGACTTGACGCGCCGATACGCCTACGGCCGGCTTGCGGAAGTGCTCGGCGTGAAGGCCCTCGCACTCGACAGAGTGCAGCGGGCAGTAGACATCAGCGGCATCGCAGATCGCCAGCTGCGTGGGCTTGCACCGCGCGATCGGGATGCGATCGTCGCCTTTAGCGCCGGTGTCAATGCCGCTGCTGCAACGCAGCCGCTGCCAGTAGAGTTCCGCATGTTGCTCTATAGCCCGGCGCGGTGGAGGCCAAAAGATTCGCTCGCGGTTTCGATTGTGGCCTCTCTCGAGCTTGCCGATTCGTGGCATTCGATCTTCGCGCGCGATGCAGCGTGGCGGCAGCATGGACCGCGCTGCTTCGATGCGCTGTTTCCCCTGTCTGATGTTCGATACGACGTCACGATCGAGGGCGTTCAGACCGCCCGACCGGCACGAGCGCCCAAGGGCGATTGCGACGAGTCGCTAATTGCCGGGTCGGCGCCGCGCCGAGCCATCGGCAGCAATGCCTGGGCCGCGGGCGCGTCGCGCACTATCGACGGGCATGCGCTACTCGCCAACGATCCGCACCTCGACTTGACGATTCCCGGCATATGGTACCTCGTTGATATGCAATCGCCGGGGGTGCACGCCGCCGGCGCGACAATTCCCGGGATTCCCGGCGTCGTCCTCGGCCACAACGAATCACTTGCGTGGGCCTCGACGAACGCGGAGATGGCGACGACCAGTGTGTTTGAGGCCGGACATCTCAGCCCGGCATCGTGGTCGGTGGAACGCTTTCACGTTCGGTTCTCGCACACTGTGAGCAGCGCGTACTATCGTACGCCGCATGAGTTCTCGGTCCAGAATGAAAACGACCGCACCGAAATCGCTCTCGTACGTTGGCCGATTTATTCGGACGCCCACTCGACGCTTTCGACGGTGTTTGCCCTCGACCGGGCGCGGAGTGTGAACGCGGCACTGCGGGTCCTCGCAAGCTACCATGGCTCACCCCAAAACTTTATTTTGGCCGATCGCGGCGGTAACGTGGCCTACCATGTTGCTGGGCAGGTGCCAAACGATCCTGCGTGGGGGCGCTACGTGCACCGGGCGGGGGACCTGCGCATCACGTTTCCGGCGGTTGAGTTCGCGCGCCTTCCCGCAAGAGGTGCGGCTCGCGACGGCATTCTTCTCACTGCAAATAACAAACCATATGGGTACGGTTATCCGTACCGCTTGTCCGCGCAATTCGAGCCGCCATATCGCGCTTATCGTATCGCACAGCTGCTTCGATCGCGCGTTCGGTACGATGCTGCATACTTCGCGCAAATGCAGCTCGACTCGCTCTCTCCGATCGACCTGGAGATTGCGCGCGACGTGGCGAGGGTGGCGCGCGCGTATTCCGTGTCGCGTAGCGACATCGAAACCGTCACCCTTCTGGGACGTTGGGATGGTCGGTACGAACCGGATTCGCGAGCGGCAGCGCTCGAGCACGCGCTTCGTCTCGCACTCTTCGGCCTCAAACCGCCGCCGGCCGATTTTCAACGCAAGCTCCGTGACGCGCTTCCGTTAGCGGTCGATCAGTCGGCCGTCTGGGGAAACGCGGGTGGTACGCGCATCGAACATCCACTCGCACCGATGAACTTTGCGTTTCTCAACGGCGCGTGGCTGCCGGGAGCCGGAGACGAGTACACCATACATTTGCAGGAGCCTGGATTCGCGCAAGGTTTCCGCGCGGTGTGGAAGGTCGGTGACTGGGATCGCGGCGGGATTTCCATTCCAAGCGGCGAGTCGGGGGAGCCCGGTTCGGAGCACTACACGGATCTGACGCTGGCATGGGTCGACGGCCGGTTGCAATCGCTTCCGTTCAGCCGCTCGGCAATCCGGCAGAATGCATCCTCGGTCCTCATGCTCCAGCCACATGCAGACGTCCCGCCGCAGCCTTTGCCCCATAGGAGGTAGCGCCGATGCGCCGGTCAGAGTTCGTTGATGCATGCAGCGCGATTACGGCGACGACGCTGCTGGGCGCCGTGCATTCAGCGGACGTCGCCGGAATCGCCATTCCCGATACCGAGCTCGCCAGAGACGCGGCGCTGGTTGCGAAGGCATCTGAGCCAATCGAAATCTTCAACCATTCTTTGCGCACATTTTTCTTTGCGGAGTTGATTGCGAAAGCAAAGGGTCTTAGCCACGATGTGGAAGCGGTCTACGTCGCGTCGGTTCTCCACGACACCGGCCTGACTCCGATGCATATGAGTGCAGCGGAGCGTTTTGAAGTAGATGGGGCAAACGTTGCGCGCCACCTGCTGGAGCAACACGGCATTCCAGCCAGCCGCTCTGAGCTGATATGGGATGCAATTTGCCTGCACGACCAAGGTGGCATCGCGCGATGGAAGCGCAGTGAAGTCATGCTCGTGAACGCCGGGGTGGCCGCAGACTTCGGGGCCTATCTCGACCTGATTGCGCGCGACGAGGTGATTGCCGTTCTCAAGGCGGCGCCTCGCAGCGGGTTTATCCCGGTATTCCTTAAAGCGGTTGCTTCCATCGCTAGGCGAAAGCCGCATGCTACGGGAAACTGTTTCGTTACCGATGTCGGCTACCGAATGGTTCCGGGCTTTCATCTCGAAAATTTCTGCGACGAAGTCAAGGAAGACCCGTTTTCAGCTTACGTCTGATGCCGTTGCGCAGTCCAGCAGCCTCATCCTATGAATCGGGACGTGTCCACCGCCGCGTCGCGAGTCTATCGTTTTGGTGATTTCCGGTTTGACTCGCTGAGGAGGCTATTGTTCAAAGGCTCGGCGGTTGCCCCGATGCCGGAACGCCTCGCGCTACTTTTAACTCAACTGGTTCAGGCAAACGGGGCCGTCGTGAGTAAGGAGGCTCTGGCCCTAAGCGTTTGGCCTGAAGAAGCCGTGAGCGATGCTAATTTGGCGCAACATATCTATTTGCTTCGCCGGATGCTGGGAGAGAACGCTCGAGATCGTTCGTATATTCTCTCGGTGTCGCGACGTGGTTACCGTTTCGCCGCACCGGTCGTCGTTGCCCCGCCGGAAGTGAACGACGCGTTCACGACCGATGCCGCCAGCCTTGGAAAAGTGCTGCTCGAACGTGGCCTTGACTCGTTCCGCGGTTATTGCAAAGGTAGCTTTTTCCTGGAACAGCGTACCGCGCCGTGCCTGAGGCGCGCGATCGAATTCTTTGAGGCTGCTCTCGTAGGAAATTCCGACTATGTGCCGGCGCTCATTGGGCTAGCCCGCGCGCACGCATACCTCGGAGTGTATTGGCACGTCCCGCCGAACTTGGCGTTTCCGCTTGCAAAGCGAGCGATCGCGCAGGCCCTTAAGATCGATTCTGGGTCCGCGATCGCGCATTCGGTCGTTTCCGGTCTGCTATGCTTCTCCGATTGGGACTGGAACGGAGCTCGCGAGGAAATAGAACTGGCTATCGGCCTCAATCCTGCGTCAACGTTCGTCCGAAACAATGCTGCATGGTTATACGCCTGTACCGGCGCCTATCCCGAAGCTCTTGCAGAAGCTCAATTCGCGCTGCTTATGGAGCCGTCTTCGCTTCCCTTGCAGCTGCTGGTTGCGCGAATTTTGCTGCATTCTCGAAGCTACCGAAGTGCGATCGCGATCATGTCGAATTTGTTAGAGGTCGAGCCGGCCTTTTACATTGCCCGGCGATACCGTGCCCAGACGTACCTCCTCAACGGCGAGCCCGACAAGGCCCTGGCGGACCTGCAGCGCCTTCCCGAGGAACGCAGCGAGGATCACAGTTTTCGGCTGCCGATGCTCGGCCGAGCCTATGCGGATCTGGGAGAGACGCGGCGCGCGGAGAAGGTATTGCAGACACTGCAACGATTGGCCGAGGCGGACTACGTCGTTCGCTGGAACCTCGCAATCGTCGCTGCCGGCTTAGGACATCTGGAAGACGCGATGGGGTACCTGGAAGAGGCTTACGAACAGCGTGAAGCGACGCTTCCATTTTTGAAAAGCTTGCCATGGTTCGAGCCACTTTCGCGAAATCCGAGGTTCGTCAGCTTGTTAAACAAGATTGGGCCGTCCGAGCTCGTCCGTAAAGCGCGGTCCTACGGCTGACCAACCGCCGAAATCGCGGAGGAAAGTCGCCGAAGCAGTGACTCCGCATCCTGACCTCTCAACACGAGATCGCCGTCACTGTCGGCGCCGTGCAGCGGGGTAGAAGGGTATGCCGCATCCGCATTTTCCAGGTAGAAGATGATGACTTCGGTCGTTCCGCCAGGATCCGAAACCCGGGCTAGTCGCGCAGTTCGGAACACGTGCGGAACGATGTAACCGCTCTTTACGAGGACCTTTCGAGTGACGTCCGACTCTCTACCGGGAGCGGCTTCGGCCTCGCGAGCGTCATCGTATACATACGTACCGACGCGGTATACGGCGGAGCCAAATGCATATGGCGGTTTCGACGGGTAGACGAACTTGAACTTTCCGCCCGGCCGCACGCTCTCGAATTGAAAAATGACTAGCCGCTCGATGCGTTTGTTCGGATCCGCGTGGACAAACACGCGCCGGTCAACGGCGGTAAACTCTAGGGAAAGTCTGATCGGAGGCTGTGGAGAGAAACCAGTCGCGCTTCAACCAATCTTTTGCTGCGATCTGTTCAGGAGTTTCCTCATGTCGAGAAGCACATGCCTCAGTCGTGAATTTTTCATCGGCTCGGCAAGCAGCGGCGAGGTCAACATCGCGGGAAACGCGAGATCGTTGCTTGCAATGGCCTTGTCGGTCAACCACAGCGCCTCATCGTAATGCCCCAGGGCGATCTGGATTTGAGCGATGCAATGTGGCTCGACATACTCCGTCGAGGCTCGTCGCTGCAATTCCATCAATAATCGCGTCGCGCCCAGCTCGTCGCCCATGAAGGCGCGTACGCACGCCAGGCGGCTGAGATTTGAGTTCGTCCTCGGAAGTTGCTCGAGATCCCCCATCGCGAGGTGAAGTTCCCCGGCGGCAACGTACGCCTCGCACCGGCCCTGCCGAGCGATCCTGGAAGCGGGATTGAACTCAAGTATTTTGGAGTACGAGGCGATGGCATTGCGAAAATCGCCTTGAGCGGCGAGAGCGCTCGCGAAGATGCCGTGGAGGGCGATGTCGTTAGGTTGGAAGGCGATGCCGCGCTTGGCGTCCGCGATCGCAGATTCAGATTCACCCCGCCAGGCGTGGACGAAGGAACTCAGCTGATACACGGCGGCCGATCCGCCGTCAAAGTCGCCAGCCCGTTCGATGGTACGTTCGGCCCCTAAGACGTCCCACTGTGCCAGCTTAATCTGCGCCAGAAGGCAGTGTGCGAACGCCGATGTTGGATCGAATTGGATCGCCTTGGTAATCGCCTCGATCGCCTGGGGCAATATCGATTTCCAAGTGACGAAGCCGTAAAAGGCCATGTTGGAGTAGGCGCCCGCGATTCCCATCCACGCCGGCGCAAACGCGCGATCTAAAGCTAGCGCCGCATTATAGTGCCTGAGCGCCATTCTATAACCGATGTGATCGCGCTTGTCGCTGAGCCGAATCCCGACTAGGTACTCGTGCCAAACGCCGGCATCGCCCTTTTTCGCGACATCGCCGACGGCCACGGGCCGAGGTTTTCGAACGGGATCGGCCTCATGTATAACGCGCGGAACGAAACGATATCCGCGCCTCGGCACCGTAATGATGTATTTATGGCTCTTAGCCCGATCCTCTAGCAGTCTTCGGACGATCCAAATGTGCTGCACGACCGTGGCGTCGGACGGATCTTCGTGCTCCCAAGCCTCGGCGGCCAACTCGTCCTTCGTCACCGTTCTGCCGGCCTCGCGCACGAGACAGTGCAAAACGCGAAAACTCTTTTCGGATAGCGGTATGGCCCGCTCTTTAGCGATGAGCAACTGACGATCTACATCAAGGCGATAGTCGTCGAATCGGTAGGCATTCATTTAGCCGACATCTCCAAGCAAGGTATCCCGAAGGCAGTCTTACTCCTGGCCAATTAGGTTCAAACGCGCCGAACGGCCTGGGCGTGACCGAAGGCGGTCAGTGGACGTTCAGCAGCGTTCCGTACGTACCGGTCGTATAGTCGAGATGCTTGGGATCGTCGATCGAACGAATGGGGCGGACGTGCCCGTTCGCTTTAGACCCAAAAACCATGATGCGCGAGGCCGCGGCGACGTAGACCTTGCCCGACGCGTCAGTCGTGAGCGAGGAGACCATCGTGCCGGAGCCGGAAACGAACCTGCGCGTATAGTGGACTTGACCCGAACCGGTTTTTGGGCCGTACGCGAACACGCCGGTGTTGGGCAGAGAAGACGCGAGATAGATCGTGCCCGAGCCATCGATCGCAATGCTGGCCGGTGGAACTTCCGGCAACGAGAAGTCGTAAAAACTGCGCACGAGCGCAGACAGGCTCGTTGACGTTATCGCGTATTCAGATATTCCGATAGCTTGGTTACCCTGGAATACGACGGTGCACGAGCAATAAACGTTTCCGGTCGAGTCAACCGCGACGTTAGAGGCGTGCGCGGGCATCAGTCCGTCGGGCGTATCGAGCTTCAAATCGATCGAGGCGTTTGGCGTCGCAGTGCCTTGCGCCGACGTTGGATAGCGCAGCAGCTTTCCAATCGCGGTTATCCAAAAGTTGCCCAGTCCATCCAGGGCAAGCCCGACCGCGTAACCCGGCAGAATCGGTCCTTGCAGCACCGCGGTGCGCTCCGGCGCGACGTTGCCTCGTGCGTTGGGCGGAAAAACCAGAAGTTTGATGGGGCTGCCGCTCGAGCCGGACTTGTACACGATGACGTACGTCGTGCCATCAGTGTCCACGGCCATACCGTTACCGGTCGAAAGTTGCGTCTTGCTGCCTCTAAGGATCGAGATTGGCCGCGCGTCGTGCGGGCCAACGGAATATGAGGCAACCAGCGATTTTTCCGGCGAGAAGGCGTACAATACCGTGCTTGCAGCGCTCGCGTCGCTCCACTGCGGTCGAGCCGGAATGGTGGATGAAGTGCTTGTCGGCGAACATCCGAGCAAATAGGCGAAGACGACCAACATTCCTACCGCTTCCAGCACTCTTACGGGATGCTTCATGCCAAATCTCTCTGTCTGCTTCGATCAAGCGTTGTTTCTTAAAGCCTTCGAAAGGCGAAAACGCCTACCTCTTATCAAATTTTATCAAAGAAACGCGTCGCCCCGCAAACGCCGAGGATGACGGTGCAGGATGGTCAAAAAGCCTCGAATCCTGATCGCACATACCATCCGGTGCTTACTAATATGCCTTGGCTTGGGAGTTGTTGTCCTGCCGGCTTCCCCATGCCGTGCGCTGGAAATTGCGATTGCTCCACAGCGAAGCATGATCGATCGTCCCGTCGAGACAACAGTGCGAGCACCCGCGCAATCCGTCGTGAATTTAACGTTCAGGACAGAACGATTTGGATTTACATTTTCTTCCGAGGCGATTTTTCGAGTGCCGGCTTCGGGTATATTGCGAGTGTCGGACAGCGCTCCACTCTCTGGTTCGTATCAGGGAAAGCACGCAATGGGATTGTTTTGGTCGGCCGTCCCAACCGGACCAGCGTCGAAGCCGGCTCAGGATCGGCGTGACAGCGATTTGGCGCCTCGGCCCTACACCATCAGCGCCTCCGCTGGTACGGCAACGGCAACGGCGACAGGCGTTCGAGTCGTTTTAGCGGACGACGTCACGCGGCAGGTGGTCGATTCGAAAGATTTCGTGGGGACGCTCTTTCTTCCAACGCAGCGCCGCTGTAGCCCGGGCGTAATCGTCCTGGGAGGAAGCGAGGGCGGAGTTCCTGAGGAGCAAGCCGCAGTGATCGCATCGCACCACTTAGCCACGCTGGCATTGGCATATTTCGGCGCGCCGGGGTTGCCGACGTCGCTTGTCAACGTTCCAATCGAGGTGGTGCAGCGAGCGCTTGCGTTTTTGCAGCAACAACCTGCAGTGTGTCCCCGCGAAGCGGCGATCTTGGGCGGTTCCAAAGGGGCCGAACTAGCACTGCTCGCAGCGAGCGTCTTCGGGGGCGTGCGTGCGGTCGTCGCTGTCAAACCAGCGTCGGTCGTTTTCTACGGTTTGTCCGGCGATACCCAGAAACTTCAGTCGTCATGGTCTTACCGCGGGGAGCCTGTTGCGTTTGCCAATGGACCCGTTCCTAGCGCGATAACAAATGAAAACTCGCAGAAGGAGAGTTCGCACCAGCGGCCGGCATACGTTGACGATTATCTTGCCCGCGTTCGAAATAACACCGACCCCGCCGCAATCATTCCGGTGCAAACGATTGACGCACCCATCCTGCTCGTAGCGGGCGGTGCGGATCGCTTGTGGCCTTCAGATTACATGGCGGAGCAGATCATGCTGCGCAGGCGGGCGATGTCGCGTCCGTTCGGCGACGAGTTTTTATTCTATCCTCGAGCCGGCCACCTTATCGGCATTCCCTATGGTTTCGCTAAGGCAGAGTTGGCCCACAGCTCCCTGGACGTTGGAGGCTCACCGGAAGCCGACGAAGGTGCCGACGAGGAGTCGTGGCCGGCGATCATCCGATTCTTGCAAGGCGTTGCGCGTTAGCCGACGATGAACCGCCTCACATCCTTATCAGGCTCTACCGCACCCGCGAAGCCACGGAGGACGTGAGTCAGGCGCTGGTCCATCCCGGCACGTTTTCGAATGCTCACGATTGCGGCAAACGCACACTCGAGTATATCGGTAGCATCGTCCAAGAAGTATGTGAGATATTGAGCGAACGGACCAGATCTATGGGCCGCGACGTCCATGGATTGGGCCAATTCGTCCGTGAACGGCGTGAGCCCCAAGGCGTACTCGCTCAATCGCCTTAGGAAGTCACGTGCGGCAGCGACTTGCGCCGAAGAACTGCCGGAAAGCTGCGGTATGGCGCGCGTCAATGCGCGGTAAAGAACCTCGGAAATTCCCTCGTCGAACGGCACAAACGGTGCGGCATCGTTTTCGGATCCGAATAGGTCGCATCCCACGGATCGATCCCCGGTACTCAGAAGATGCGACAAAGCCCGAAGGTACCAATCGCGCCTTCGTCGGCTGCGCTCATCAAAGGTGCTTCCGATCGTGGCGGCGGCGCGCGCAGCAAGCCCAAGATAGTTGAGGTTTGATGCGATACGATAGCTTTCGCGTGCGCACTGCCGCGCGAAATCGACTTGGCCATCCACGTTGTAATGCCGGGCCGCTTCGATATCGATTGCGACGCGGTCCCACGCAGTTGCCGACAGGCTGCCGACTTCGTCGCCACACGGCCAGGGCTTTCGCAGCCGCAAGGATGCTCGAGCCAGCGTTGCCTGTGCGCGATACGCGTCGCTGTGCCGTCCCCGAAGAATGGCGTCGGCACCCGCGGCCAATCTTTCCGCCGCCGCGTCGTCACCGTGCTGCAGTGCGATTTCGGCCCTCAAAACGCTACTCGAAGCGAGCTGACGGAGCGCGAGCCTTCGGAACCCCCGACGTTCGACCTGGTCCAACAGGATGATCGCGTCCTGAAGGCGTCCACGACGAATTCGTGCTTCGGCTTGGGCCAGAAGGGAACGCGAAATCCAAGCGGGAGTCTCCTGTGCGATCCGACTAAGATTCGTTACGACTCTTTGCATTTGCCGGACGCAGCCACGATGGCGTGCACGCAGAAACGCGAGCCACTCCAATTCGAACTGAACCTCCGAACTCTCCGTCGTATCGCGCGCGGCCCTGGTGAAAAGCGGCCACAACCCTTGATCGGCTTCTCCCTGCTTTCCATTCATCTGCTTCGACTGTGCCTGAAGGATCGTAAGCAGCGGAGAAAACGCGCGTTCTCCGAATTCTGCGCCGGCGGTCTCGGGGTCAGCGCCTGCGTCAACGCGGCCTCGAAGCACGAGAGCGTTGGCCTTTTCTGCGGATTGCGGACCGCCCAACCGTAAGATTCGTGCCGCCACAGCCGGTTCGATATCGGAAACCAGCTCGGCGATCATCTCCAATGCATCGGCCGGAGCCCGCCGAGTTTCATCGATCGTTTCGACGTCATCGGGCCCTAAGAGCTTGCGAATATGCAGGGCAAGAATCGAAACTGCTTTCGCACGACGGCGTTGTAAATGGCGCGTCGACACCTGCAACTGCGCAGCGGCCTCGCCGCGAAAAATCCGTCCTTCCAGGTCGGCGGTTAACAGGAGATCCCTAAGGCGCGTCTCGGGCCAGACTCCACGAAATGCCGTCTCGACGACGTGCCGGAGTGCTTGCTGGGCGTTCGAAATGCCGCTGATCTCACACAGACTCTGTGCCAACGGAAAGGCGGCGAGGCGCAGTACGTCATTGGCACGCCGCAACATTCGGCGCACATCTGCTTCCATTTGGAGTTGAGCCGGGTCATTGGCTACGAGCTCGACCGGATGTACCGCTAATGCCACCGCCCCAAGTATACGAGATACGCGCTCACGCAGTCATCAAGTAATTCTCACGCCAGAGCAAGCATTTCGCATTGTTGTTGTGATTTTTATTGATATCTCTAAACCATCGGTTGCTTCGTGGAAATCTTAGAAGTGACATGAACGCGACACTTTGCTCAGCTTTATAGGAAGCAAGTATACGCCGCGGAATGCGCCGTCGATGTGCGATAACTTTCGCGCAAACGCTGAACGTTTCAGAGGAGGAACGAAACGCATGAATCGACATTCGTTGTTGCGTTCCTTGGTTACCCTGACAACGTTATTGGTGTTGATTGCCGGCCAGGAAACATGGGCACTGGCGGGCGTCACCGGTAACTTGTCCGGTACGATCAAGGACGCTAGTGGTGCGCCTATTGCGGGCGTCCAAGTGCAGGCGGTGGCGCCCTCGGGATCGCATTCTGCGACCACGGACGCGGGAGGTCACTTTGTCATCCTTGCGCTGAACCCCGATACATATACCGTCGACTTAACCCGGGACGGATACCAGAGTATCTCGTTCCCGGGCGTCACCGTTTTTGCCGACCAAACGCAGAACGTCTCGTACACGATGGTCAAGACGCTCAAGACCATCGCGCGCGTCACGTCTGCAGCTGGTGCTTCTCTCGTGAAGTCCGGCGTCGGCAGCGACCTCTATAGTGTTAACGCCGCGCAGGCGGCCGCCGCGGCGGCGCTAGGCGGAGGCGGTAACCTCAATAACGCCTACTCGGCCATGGCCTCGGTCCCTGGAGTTCAGACCTCCGCGGGCGGCTTGGGCTGGGATTTCAATGCCGCGTACGTACGTGGTCAAAACTCGTACTATACGGGCTTCGAATACGACGGTATCCCGGTCAACCGCGCGTTCGACAACTACAACTCTTCGACCGAGTCAAGCTTGGGGCTGCAAGAGCTCCAGGTTTACACCGGCGGCGGCCCTTCCAGTGTCGCTACCGCCGGTACGGCCGGCTTCATCAACCAGGTCATCAAGACCGGTACGTTCCCGGGTTTTGCCACGGCAAATCTCGGCATCGGTACGCCGACGTACTATCATCAGGCGCAAGTCGAAGCCGGCGGATCGACACCCGACCGGACCTTCAGCTACTACGTTGGGCTAAGTGGTTACAACCAGACCTACCGCTTCCTTGACAATAACAACGGCGCCGGCTACATGACGCCGGGCGGAATCTATTCGGGTCCGGTGGCCGTCGGTTTTGGCATCGGCTACGTGTGCACGACGCCGAACTGCCAAGGCGTCAAGCCGTCGTGTCCGGTCGGGGGTCCGCCTACTAATACCTTCAGTAGCACCGGCGTCCCCGTGGGCGCTGGGTGCTGGGAGTACTACAGCGGCCTCGATTCCGTCCCGCAGCAAGTTAGCGATCGCGAGAACGTGATCAACCTGCACTTCGGCATCCCCAAGCACAACGGCTTGCGGGATGACGTGCAGCTGCTCTGGAGCGGCTCGGCGCTCAACAACTACTTCTATCAGTCGCCGGCAGATATCGGCACGAGCGCGAACCAGTTCTCGTGGGCGCTCTTCCACCTTCCGTACGGGACGCCGGTCTGCGGGCCGACCACCGTCGTCGGCTGGGCCAACGTGGTGGCCAACGCCTGTAGCTTCCCGGTGAACGGCTCCGGCGTACCTACGGGTGCCTTTGCGCAATACGGTGACAATATCGCGTACAACGTGCCGTTCGGTACGCCGATCGCGACCAGCCCGACCAACTTCAAGAAACCGGGCCTCTACTACGCGCCCGGCACTCCGCCCCACCCGTTCGCCGGTCCCATTCCGCTGACCGACAACAGCATCAACGTCATCTCGAACGATGCGGGCATCGCGAAACTGCAGTACACCTATGCGTTGAGTCAATCGGCGTATCTGCGGGCATACGGCTATTCGTTCTACTCGGACTGGTTACAGGAAGGGCCAATTTTCGGCGGGACCGACCAGGCAGTACTCTCAGCGCCATCGGCGGAATATCTCTTGCTCACCCACACGGCCGGTGGTGCGCTCGATTTCAACGACCAGATCAACGACCAAAATCTGGTTACGCTCGACGGCAACTACACCACTGCGGCGGTCACGCGCTTCAACAACACGTCGGCGTATGCCGGGTGTTTGGCCAGTTGCTCGCCGATCGGGTACCAGGCAAACGGGAAATGCCTCGACGCGCACAACGGCAAGTCTGTAACGTGCCTTAATAGCACCTACTACGACGTTGCGTTAGGGGCGAACGTTCATCCAACCGCCGTTTACACCGGCAGCTCCGGAAGCTGCGACACCGCAAGCAATCCCACGCCGTGCGGGTGGCTGAGCAATGCCGCAGCCGGTCCGACCGGCTTCGGCGGGCCAGCCGGCGCTACGTGGAACTCGATGTGGAACGGCAACGCCACGGGTGCCAGGAACACGGTTGGACCGCGGTTTACCAATGCGTCGCTGGGCGATCAATGGCGGCCCAACGACCGATTCCTCCTGAACGCATCGATCCGGTACGACAACTTCTCCTACAACCTGCCGAATTCGGCGGGCACTGCCGACGCGTTCTACGCCAACGAAACGGCGAACTATACGTGCGTTCAGGCATCCACGAACCAAGTCTTGACGCAACCGCTGCCTCCGGGCGTACCGCCGCCGGCGAACGCCCAGTACGTGGTCGGCGATTGCAACAAGGCGGCCACGATCCTCAACCCGACCGGCCCACACACCGGCTGGGTCCATCCCAACGGCACGACGCAGGACGGCGTGGCGGCGCCGAACTTCAAGGCCTCGTCCCCGTCGTCGTACTCGCTGAACTACTGGCAGCCGCGTTTCTCGGCGACCTACACCGCGTCGCCGGACACCGTCTTCCGTGCCTCGGCCGGCCGCTTCACGCAGCCGCCGATCTCGGCTTCGGTTCAGTATCTTAGCGCCTCGGGCGATAACCGTTCGCTGTGGAACAACATGATGAACCTCGGGTTCTACTCGCCGTTCCACCCGATACCGGGAATCTCGTCGGCGCAGTACGACTTCTCGTGGGAGCAGCATCTGCACGGGACGGACATGAGCTTCAAGCTCACTCCGTTCTACACGTGGGTCAATCAGTGGCAGCAGCAAACGTTCATCGGCGCCGGTTTCGTCACGCAAGTGCCGGTCGGCGTCAATCGTGACTATGGCGTCGAGTTCCAGTTCAACAAGGGGGACTTTTCGCGCAACGGGCTGTCGGGACAGCTTGCGCTGACGTACACCAACTCAAAGGTCCAGTTCCAGAACGAGACGCTTTCAAACGGCGGCGTCGTTCCCAACACCACGATCCAGCTGAATCAGGCAATCGCGGCGTACAACCAGCTGACCAAGGGCGGCGGCGGGAGCGCCTGCTACCGGGCTCAGGTGCCGGTCTCATGCAGCGCAAAGCCGATCACGATCAGTGGCGTCACCTACGACGTTATCTCGAACCCTTACT
>Ga0308309_10000038_pt1 | contig 123057 bp, 94 predicted proteins | sample HubBroMetageWFT5_FD_192491 | JGI IMG/M metagenome (GOLD analysis project Ga0308309, IMG submission 192491) | Warmed and freeze-thawed soil microbial communities from the Hubbard Brook experimental Forest, New Hampshire - Hubbard Brook CCASE Soil... | ecosystem: Environmental > Terrestrial >...
GGCGGGAAATTATGCGATCGCCGCGATCGCGAGCGGACGCGAGGAACACGTCGAAAACGCGCAAGCGCTGCTGACGACGCTGGCGCACCGCGAAGGCGACACCACTTACTGGAACCTAGAAGCTAACACCACGCCGTTCTACGGCTGGGGCGAGCCGGGGCGCATCGAGACCACGGCGCTGGCCGTGGAAGCTCTTTCGAGGCTGCAGGCGCGGCATCCTGAAGCCGATACGGCGGACAGCATGAGCCGCGGGCTGGAATATTTATTGACGCACAAGGATCGCTACGCGACGTGGTATTCGACGCAAGCGACGCAAAACGTCTTGGAGGCGCTGATTGCCGCGATGCCTATCGCGGGCGAAGGCTCGGGCTCATCCGAAGCTTCGGTCGTGGTGAATGGCCACGTGGCGCGCACGATTCATTTGCCGAGCCCACAAGACGTAGTGGGACCAATCACCGTCGCGCTCTCAGAGGAATTGACGAAAGGGCCGAACAAAATTGAGATCGCGCGCTCGGGCGGGGCCGCGGCGATGAACGCTTCGGTAATTGCGAGCTACTATCTGCCTTGGGCGGTGACGGAAGCCACCGCGCTGGAAAGTTTCAAGACCGGAGAGAAGCGCGCCTTGCGACTGAAAGTCCTCTACGATCGCAGCGATCCCCATTTGGGTGAGCGCGTGCATTGCACCGTCGCGGCAGAACGCATCGGATTTCATGGCTACGGCATGATGTTGGCCGAAGTAGGCCTGCCGCCGGGAGCCGAAGTGGACCGCGCATCGTTGGAACAAGCGGAAATGAGTCCGGGAGTTTCAGGCTACGAAATACAGCCGGATCGCGTGGTCTTCTATTTGTGGCCGGTGGCCGGAGGAACCAGCTTCGGTTTCGATTTTCAGATGCGTTATCGAATCGAAGCGATGAGCGCGCCGTCGCTGGTCTACGACTACTACAATCCGGAGGCGAACGCGACCGTCGCGCCGGTTCTCTTCAGCGTCCGCTAAGCAAAGTCGGCTACCGGATTGCCGGTGCATATTTCGTGCATCGTGTCATTAACCGTGCGATGGTCCGCCGAAATTCAGCGACGACTGATGCGTCGAAGCCGCCAGGCGCGCGCTCTGAGAGAACCACCTGCTGACTAGGCACGCACATCTCCGCCTCGCCGCAACATTTCTGGCACAGACCGAATGCTCGGCAGCCTGAACGAACTGCCGATAGCATTCGGTCAACAGCCGAACAACCATTTTAGTCAGAACTTGCGGGGTTGACGCTAAGCGAGGAAATTCAGCAAGTTGCGATGAAACGGGACGAATCACTTTCTCCTTCTCTATTCCTTGTCGTTCTTCTTCTTGGCCGCGGCGATCGCCCTGAGCATCAACGGATGCGCAATCTTCACCTTCTCCGCATGCGGAAGCAGGTGGTCATAAATCCATCCGGTGAAGATCGTCGCTTCCATGGCGATCATGCGGGGCTGCAGCATCGTCCGGATCCAGCAGCCCAGTTCCCGCCGAGCCGATCCGATCTTGCCTCCCTGGCGCACACGGCCAGCCGCGTCCTTCACGCAATATCTCAACAAATGGAAAGAGCTACTAGCAGTCGTACTACCGCAGCGAGATGCCAATCGCTGCATTCTCGTCAAGGGATGCAAGCCAGTATTCGTACTTCTCTGCGACGCTGAAGAGTTGCTGCATCTCCTCCGGAGTTGGAGGTGCGGGAGGCCTGTTCGGATTGATTGGCCGTGCGAGCTCGCGGAAGAAGCTGTAGAGTTCCTGCTTGCTCACGATAATTGAGGTTAATGGGCTAGAAGAAGTATTTCGAAGTGCGTGCCTGACATTTCCGGGGATAGAAACAACCTCGCCGGCATTCACTGTTTGCCAGCCCGCGGACGGACCCTCGGCCTGGAATACCTCAAGCGAACCATTCAGCACATAAAATATCTCTGGATCGCCGTGGCTATGGAGTGGAATCACGACTCCTGAGGGGACGGTTCCGCGCATCACGCTGATCTGGTCGTTGATTTGCTCGGGCGTGGAGAGAAACTGAAGCAAGACCCCGAGAACAATAAATGTTTGCTCCTCGGCGCCTCTGCTTGTACCCGTCTTTGTTTCAGATGTAATGTTCATTAAGAGATCTCCCTATGTGGTCGAACTACCTGCAAGTCGATGGAAACACAAAAATGAATGAGCGAAAGGTCAAATCCTTCGCTTCTGTATCCAATCATTTGGATCTTTGTAGGGTTCGTTTGTGTCCTTGTAGGGTGTAAGGACATCCAATCCCATAATGGATGCCGAACTCCTTGTTCAGAGGGTCGCCAACAAAATCTCGCCGGAACCGATACGTCAGATCTTCGAAAAACAGGTGTTGACGAAGGTTCTGACCCCGGGCGAGTTTGAACTCGGTCTTGGATCGCACAGGCTGTCGAGATACTGCTACACGCCTGGAGAGATGATTCTCTGCCGGAGGAACACCGAGGAATGGGTGCGTTGGCACAGTCCCATTCAAATGCTGCTGATCACCGTGCCGGACCAGACGTTCCATTCTGTCGCAGAGGAGATGGGTGGGAGAGCGCCGGAATTGAACGGAACGCCGCTCCTTAAAGACGAGCGAATTCGCGCGTTGGTGGCGGCAACTGAAGCAGATCTTGCAAATGGATCTCCAGCCGGGAGAATCTACACGGATTCAATCGGGCGCGCACTGGCAGCCGCGCTGATGCATTCGCAGGGAGTATTGCGAAGCTCGATGCACCACTTCCGTGGGGGTCTCTCCCCGGCGCAACTCCGCCGGGTGACCAGCTTTGTTCATGAGAACCTCCATGAAGACGTGAGCTTGATGCAGATGGCCGAGGAAGCAAAGCTGAGCCCGGCATACTTCTCTCAAATGTTCCATCAATCGACGGGAGTTGCTCCGCACCAATTTGTTTTGAGGGCACGGGTGGAGCGAGCCAAGGAGCTGCTGGTAAAAGAAGACGCACGCGTCCTCGATGTAGCCATTGCATGTGGATTCCAAACCCAACAACACTTTGCAAGAGTGTTCCGTGCTCTCTGCAAGATGAGTCCCACGCAGTTCCGTCAAGCGAGACTCGCCTAATTCTTCACCGCCAACGAGAGGGCACGCTCGCGAGCGGCGCGAAGTGAAAGGGTCCGGATACTCTTACCGGCGGTGTCTGCAAGGAATCACGCCACGAGAAAGACAAACCGACACTGTTCTTCCGCTAGAGTGATTACTCGACTCGAATCGAATGCATTTTTCGGAGGGTTTGTCCAAACTTGCACAAATCACATTTGCTTTATGTAGGTAAGCGTCCAGACGGCTCTCACCGGACGCTTACCTCTAATCCAAATTTCCAGGCGTTTCTAGCTTCAAAACCAGAGTGTGATGCACACATTTGTCTCAACTTGGGGTTCACGTCCCAGAATTTTCGGTTAACCCAAGTTTCCCGACATGTGTGCTACTTCTGGTCGTCGCCCTTCCGAATGGACGACGGGAACACTCCGCCTAGTGACCACGGGATTTGCCACAAGGGATCGTCAGTTCAAATCAAGCCCCCACGTAGAACTCGGAATCATGTGATTTGCCAGTTGCTTCAACTGGTTGGTAGGGAAGCCGGCGAATCTCGCAGCGCGAGTTAGGATACGGAACTGCCCGTTGCAGCGCCCTTCGACCACGCTTCGGATGTCAAGGCGAAGGCCTCATCGGTCACACAGCACAACGGAATGCGGTCAATGCGCTAATCCGTGTGGGCATTCAGGATGACGAACCATAAAAGTGACAAAGTCTCAGACGCTTTCAAGATTAACGACTTTTCACCGACGGGAGCAGCGTGCTGCGGTCTCGGTAGAAACCAAGATTTCGACACATCATCACTTCTCCCTCTCCCGAGCCTCACCGTTAACTATGCTAACGCTGTGCCGACTTTGACTCATCGGGGGGAGGGATAAAGTAGCCGACCTTGTTGTTGAACGGTGTGCCGAACCACATTCGCCCCTCCGAATCCGGCATGAATTCCCGCAGACCAACACCTGAAAACGGAAAAGGAAACTCGACCACACTACCTGTATTCGGGTCCACGCGGCCGAGAATATCGTCGTCGAAGGAACCATACCAGAAATAGCCATTGTGATCGACTCCGACCGCGTAGGGAGTAGGGTCCGGGTCGGGCAACGGGAATTCCTTAAACGTTTCCGTCTTGGGATCGAACCGCCCGATCTGTTTGCCCCACCATTCTCCAAACCAAACAATCCCTTGCGAATCCACGGTTATGCGTCGCGGCCCCGCCGTCTTGGGATAGGTGTTGCCGGTAACGTAATTCTCGTCGGGCCGGTCTTTATTCAGTTCGGCTAGCCGGTCGGTGGTAGGCGGCGTCCATTTCTCGATCTTCAAGGTCTTCGTATCCATCATTCCGATCTTGCCTTCGTGAGGAAACTCCGCGAACCAAATATTCCCCTGGGGATCGAGCTCGATACCGTAGGGCGTTTTCACTTCCGGAAACTCCAGAAATTTTTCTGTCTTAGGGTCGAAACGCAACAGGATGGATCCGCCACCCCAGATTTTTCCAGTAGCATCAACACGAATTGAGTTCATGCTTCCCAATCCGATCGAGTGCATACCTCGGCCCGTCTGGGCATCATCTTCCTTGGGCGCACAAAATGGGGGCTGATAAATAGTGAACTTCCGCGTTCCGGGATCAAATTTCCCGAGTTTGCAAGCTGCGTCCTCGGAGAACCAGACCATTCCATCGGGAGCCTGCAGAACAGCGTGAACGTGTAACGCCTTCCGAGTGCCCTCCGGAACTGGAAACTCCTGAACTTTTCCGGTTTGCGGGTCAAGCTTGGCGATTTGATCCGCTGTCCAGGAGTAAGGCATCCAGACGGTGTCGTTGGAGTGGGGGTACGCGACCCAGGGAATGCGGCCCGGCCCGGGCAAGCTGTACATAACATAGACAATTTTCATGGCTTCGTCGCTAAACTCGCCGTGTTTGACTTTTGAATACGCGGGCAGTTCGGCCGGGGAAGGAGGCAGGGCCGAATCGGGACTCAAGGTTTCTCCCAGGTACTTGGCAATCATCGCGCCGTCCGCCTCCGTAATTCGCAGGTCGCCGACTCCAGTCGCGCGATCACGCATAAGGGCGACGCAAGCTTGCCAGCCTTCTTCAGTGCGCCGCGTGGCGGCGATTTTGGTTTGCAGGCCATGGCAGGTCATGCAGTGTTCAAAGATCAGTTGCTTGCCGGGGCCTTCGGGAAGAAGCACTTGGCCTTGATGAATGGAGAGATCGGACCAGTGGACCATCCCTTTCTGCAAGGCGAAATCCAGGGACACGGGCTGGTTTGTGTCCACTTTCACATGCTGCGGATCGCTCTTAAAGCCCACCGCGGTCGCGGTTACTTCGTACTCATCCGGTGCCAGATTCTCGATCCGATAGACCCCGTCTCGGTCAGACAGGACGTTCACTGTGATCTTGGTTGTCGCGCTCTTCGCGCCGACAAATGCGCCCTTGAAGACCGAACCATCCGGGCCTTTGACGGTCCCGGTAACCACCCCACCGAGCGCGGTACACGCGAAACTTGCAAGCAGGCTCACAACCCCTAGGCTCTTGAATAGCCTTTTCAATGCTGGCTCCTCTCATTGTCAAGAAAGTCGGCCACAAACCGGTCTGGCTCTATGGCTCGTTTTCCAACTTTCGAATCCGCACTTCAATACCTGAGCCTTTGAGCGGCTCCGTGAATTCGGCCAGATTCGAGTGGCTATAGTGGTAGGGGTACACGATCTTTGGCTTAAACTCTTTCACGCATGCGGCGGCATCTGCCGGGCTTTGCGTCTTCGGTGGGTTCATTGCTATGAAGGCAATCGTTATGTTTTTCAGCGCTTTCATTTCAGGAGTGCACTCGCTGTCACTGGAGAAGTAAACGCGAGTATCTCCAAAAGTCAAAATGTAGCTGGCGCCAATGCCTTTGTGATGCCAGGGCATTCCCGGCTTGGGGCCGTACTGCAGGTTGTACATCGGCACGCCCTCAATTCCGATTCCCATCACGGTTTTCTTTTCGGAGTCGCTGACCGTTTCAACATCGCCGCAAACGGGCGCGCAGTTCAGCGTGTCGATTACCGCGGATGGGCCCACAATCATCATGTTTGGCGTCTTCAGCTTATCCACCATACTGCGGTCGAGGTGGTCGGCATGAGTGTGAGTGATGATAATTAGGTCCGCGCCGGGAAGTCCGGTGAAATCCCCTTTGCTGTAGGGGTCCACGTAGATCACCTTGCCCCCAAACTCCAGCATGACGCTGCCGTGGTAGATGGGCATCAGGCGAAGGTCGCCCGCCGAGGTTTGGACAACATCGGCTTCCCGGTTGGACGCCGAAAGGCCGGGCCGAACGGGCAGCGACAAAGCCGCAACCAAGAGCACGTACGAGCAAAAACGTTGGCGCATATTCCAACCTCGACCGCGAGGCTAATCAGGGCGGTCTACTCGGAATTTGAGTTTTCAGCTTCCCGCGACCGCAAAGCGTACGGCCAGCAACTTTATTCTGTCAAATACCGTTTGTGTAGGCTATTTATACTTACAAGGTCTCAATGTGAATTCTAAAACAAAGTAGGATATTTTTATTTGGAGTCTTCAGCGGACAGAGCGGCAAACTAAGGCGCTTATGAACGATCACAAGTCCGATTCCAAGTGGCGAGGGGTGATCCGCGTCTCCGCCGGCAATTTCCTTGAGATGTACGACTTCATGGTGTACGCCTACTATGCGTCGTACATCGCGCACGAAATTTTCCCGTCGAGCAGTGCCTATGCGTCGCTCATGATGACGCTCGGAACGTTCGGCGCCGGCTACCTGATGAGGCCCCTGGGCGCCGTCGTACTGGGCGCCTACATCGACCGGCACGGACGGCGCGCCGGGTTGATCCTTACGCTATTCCTGATGGCGATTGGCACGCTGGTGATTGCGTGTACGCCGCCCTACCGGACGATCGGTGTGCTGGCGCCGGTCGTTGTCGTGCTCGGACGTCTGCTTCAGGGATTCTCCGCGGGCGTAGAAGTCGGCGGCGCTTCGGTGTACCTGTCCGAGCTGGCGACGCCAGGGCATCGTGGATTCTATTGCTCGTGGCAATCGGCGAGCCAGCAGGTGGCCGTGGTTTTCGCGGCGCTCCTGGGCGTCGGATTAAGCGCAGTCGTTTCGCCCGAACGGATGGCGCAGTGGGGCTGGCGCGTTCCGTTTTTCATCGGCTGCCTGATCGTTCCTCTGTTATTCTGGCTGCGCCGGTCGCTCGCCGAAACGCAGGCATTTCTCGCGCAAAAAAGGCATCCGCAGATTTCGGAGATTCTCCATTCGCTTGTCGCAAATTGGAAAATCGTCGCCGTTGGCGTGCTACTTTCCACGATGACGACGGTGTGCTTCTACCTGATCACCGCCTACACGCCCACGTACGGCCGCGAGGTCTTACATCTGACGAGCCGCGAAAGCCTGATCGTGACCGTGTGCGTTGGTTTGTCGAATTTCTTCTGGCTGCCGGTGGGCGGAATCATTTCCGACCGGATCGGGCGGCGCCCGCTCCTGATTCTGATCACCGTCGCCGCGATCACGACGTCCTATCCCGCGATGCAGTGGCTGGTGAGCGACGCCTCGATGACACGGCTCTTGCTTGTAGAGTTGTGGCTGTCGTTATTCTTCGGTATTTACAACGGCGCAATGATTCCGCATCTTGCCGAAATCATGCCGCCTAAGATTCGGACTACCGGCTTCTCGCTGGCGTTCAGCCTGGCGACGGCCATCTTCGGCGGATTTACTCCGTTCGTGTCCACGTACCTCATTCACGAGACCGGTAACCGGGCCATGCCCGCGCTTTGGCTTTCTTTCGCGGCCGCGTGCGGATTGCTTGCGGCGATCACGGGCAAGCGCGCAGTGCTGCCGGAACTCGAAGCGAGCATGTCCCCGCAGTAGTCATTGCGCCGGTCGAATATACTCAAGCCCGGCGAACAATTTGCTCCACTTCTTCGCTGCCACACTCGGACATCAAGCGATTCGATAATGCCGGCTCACGGAGCAAGCCTATCGGCCCTGCTGTTCGGAGGGTTTGGCGGCCGCTTTTTGCGTGTGCGGCGGTCGATAATTCTGCTGCAGTGTCCGCAAGTAGTGAATTAGATCCCAGGCTTGGCTTGCGTCCAGGGAATCCGAGAATGAAGACATCGGCGTGCCATCCAAGCCGGTCATGAGGATGCGGTACAGATCCTCGTTCGTGGTACCGCACTTGAAACGCGAAGCGTGCACAAAATCGCGAGGTTTGATTGGGTTTCCGTCATCGTCCTGTAGCGTCGCTGCGGAGCGTCCATCGCCAAGCCCTTCGGTCCCATGGCATTTGCTGCAATTCAGCGTGGTTTGAAACAGGACTTTCCCGCGTTCTACACTTTCCGGCTTATCGGGAGTTTCCGGCGGGATGACTAACGGTGTCCCCGGTTTCTCTGTGGCCCAACGAGGTGACCAAGTTTTAATGAACGCAACCAAATCAGCGCGCTGTTGAGCGGAAAGTGATGTCCAGGGCTTCATCGTGGTACCTACAACCCCCCGCGTTATTGCGTTAAACAAGTCTTCATCAGTGGGCAAGTCCCCCGTTGGAGTAGAGCGGCATTTGAAAGTGGCTCGGGAAAAGTCCCTCGGTTTGGGACTACTATGCAGAGCGTCTGGACCCTTACCATTGCCGTCGGCGCCATGGCACCCGATGCAAAACTGTTCGTAAAGGCTCTTGCCGTTAACGGCATGCCCCGTGATCCCGTCAACATGGCTTGTTTCGGACTCAATACTTGGAGAGCCGGGCCGGGCTGGATTTACGTGGATCGACTGAGCCGGTACAGCAGCGCTAAATGTGAAAAAGGCGCAAGACCATCGAGCGAGTTTTGCTGCGAATTTTCTAAGTGTCATTCCTGCTGTTTCCCTTAAAAGTCGAAGTCGAGATGGCCCCGGGCATATCGCTTCGCACTAGTTTTTGACAAATTTCAATACGCCTTTCTGGACGACATCGGCGCCATAAATGCTTCCATCAGCATCCGCTGCGACGCCTTCCGGGGCGATTGTTGCAACTCCCGCTGGAGGCGGAATTGGAATAAATGCGGTTATCTTGCCGTCTTTTGCACTGGCCACTCGAATACCCTGCTCGAAACCGGGATTATAGGTGGCGCGTTTTGGGTCGTCGGACTGTGACGACCCGTCGGCGGCGTATAGCATGTCGTGAGCATCGATAAACAATCCGCTCACCCTGCCAAATTGATTCCACTGGTCGACAAATTTCCCGTCCTGATCGAAGATCTGAAGGCGGTGATTTCCGCGGTCGGCGATAAAAATCCGTCCTTGAGCATCTATGGCAATGTCGTGAGGTTGTTCGAACTGGCCCGGACCGGAACCGTGTTCTCCCCACTGTTTGATGAATTTTCCCTCCTTCGAAAATTTAACAACGCGCGCGTTTCCCGTGCCTACCGTGTGTCCATCGACTACGAAGATGTCACCGTTTGCACCGATCGCCACGGCATCGGGCTGATTGAATGTATCCGGGCCATCTCCCGCGATGCCCGCTTTCCCCAGCCGCATTAACTCTTTTCCGTCCGAGCTGAACTTGATAACTTGCTGCCCTTTTCCCTCGATTCCTGAATTGTCGGTGACCCATACGTTTCCGCTCTTATCGACTAACACCGAGTGTGGAAGAACAAACATACCTCCGCCAAAGCTCTTCAGAAGTTTGCCAGAGGAGTCAAATTCGAGGATCGGATCCAGGGTCGAATGGGCGCAAGATTGAGCCCCGCATCTCTCGGCCACCCAGACATTTCCTTTTGAATCGACGGTCACTGCGTTCGTTCCTCCCCATTGCCTTCCGTCGGGAAGCGATTTCGCCCAACCTTCAATTTGGTGGTAGGGGTTGGGGACGGAATCATTCGAGTCCGCTTGGAGGGATCCACCGAACTCAAAAACGGCAACCGAAATTCCAGCGAGCAGCGCCACAAAAGTGATTCGAGAACATCGCTTTTTCACAGTACCCCCTCGGTAGTCCGGATCGTGAAACTCAGACCGGCGATGATCCGAAAATTTGACGGCTGTCGGTTTGACAGAGGCGTCGTAGGAACTCTTGCAAATGACCTGAATCTCGCCAATGGGTGCTTGTCTACCGCGAAGGCCTTTCGTTGCGATCACATTCAAATAGTCGGCAATGCTACCATGGCCAGTGAATTGGGTATTGCTGACGGCCTTGAAAGAAAGTCAAAAGGACTGGTCCCGTGTTCATCCCATGCAACGTGGAGCGAAGACCATCTACAACGGGCATGGGCATGGGCAACGCTTATCGCGAATTGCGACGAAAAGACACCCTTCGATCCTGACTGGTTATTGAGACCTTGGAAGTATTAATAAGAGCCTTAAATAGTATTTGACCGCATGAAGTTTATTGGCCTAGTCTCACGCGCTCATACACAGAAGAAACTCAGGTCTTTCGACATTTGAAGTGCGCTTGGTCCTGGCGGACATCAAAAGGAAAATGTCTTGGCAAGCGTTGAAGCTGAACGGCAGGCAACCCGAAGACATGCCAAGTTGAAAAACATGATGTCTTTGGTGGGGACAAGTAGGGGTTTTTGCGCTAGCGTGCATCGGAGGTGGAAAGGGCCGGCCCGAACCGCGACGAAGCGCCGCATCACGAAACACCATAACCGTATAGGGAGATTCACGATGACGTCAAAGATTTTCAAGCATGCCCTGTGGATGATCATGCTCGTGTTCTCGTTGGCTTACGACGGCTTCGTTCCAGTGCTGGCCGCACAGCAGTCCCCCGCATCCGCTACGGACGCGCTGCAAAAAGCGCACGTTCAGGATCGCCTTGCAACGATGACGCCTCCGGAACACAAGGGAACCGTACCCGGCTTCGTGCTGGATCCTGCGTGGCCGCAGCCGCTGCCGCACCATTGGGTGATGGGCGACGTCGGCGGAATCGCCGTTGATAAGCACAACCACATCTGGGTGCTGCATCGCCCGCGTACCCTCGGTAACAACGACACCGGTATCCAGGGCGCCGTGGGTAAGGATGCGAAGGGCAACCCAATCAGCGCGCTCGGATTTCCGCGACCATTTGGGCAGGCGAACAACTGCTGTTTACCTGCACCGTCGGTACTTGTGTTCGACACCGCGGGCAAACTGCTGCAGTCCTGGGGCGGACCGAGCGATCCCGGCTTTCTGGAAACGAAATGCCGCGAGCAGGACGGGTGCTTTTGGCCGGCTCGCGAACACGGCATCTACGTTGATCAGAACGATTTCGTCTATCTCACCGGAAATGGCGAAGCCCGCAACTTCCATGGTCAGTATCCGTGGGCGCCGAACTTCGGAAACGACTCGCAGATCTTAAAATTCAAGGCTGACGGCACTTTTGTCTACCAGATCGGAGCCGCCGGCGCGAAGGGCCCCGACAGCAACGATACCAACGGCGGAGTTAACGGCACTCCACAGCCTTTCTGGCCGGCGGATATGGCGGTGGATCCCAAGACGAACCTTATGTACATTGCCGACGGTTACGGCAACCGGCGCGTCCTTATTGTGGACGCCGCGACCGGGAAGTATGCGGGGCATTTCGGCGCCTACGGGCAGAACCCCGTGGTCGGTGAAAATGGCGGCGGCGAGGGTAATGGCGACGGTACGGGCTCGTGGTCCGCCGATTTCAAAGCCGGGAACATGAAACCGACGTTTTTCCGCAGACCTCTACACTGCGCCAAACTGGCTGACGACGGTCTCTTGTATGTCTGCGATCGCGGCAACAATCGCGTGCAGATCTTCAACGCGTCCGCGGTAGGAAAGCCGTGCTCGAATCCAAATGGCGAGACGGGCAAATGTGGTTTCGTGGGCGAAGTACACGTGGCTCCCCAGAGCGTCGGAGGCACATCCGGTACGGTGAACTTCTCGACCGACAAAGAGCAGAGCTGCATGTACGTGGCCGATCTGGTGAATGACGAAATGTACATCATGAAACGGAAGGACCTTTCAGAACTGGGTCGCTTTGGAGGAGCCGGCCGTCAAGCGGGCGAGTTCCATTGGCCGCACGTGGTGGCTGTTGATAACGATGGAAATATTTATATTGGTGAAGTGGATGGCGCCGGGAGAGCTCAAAAGTTCCTGCGCTATGGCGCAAAGGGCTGTAGCGGGAGCGGTGATCCGGAAGTGGGTCGGTACCTCCCGTAAGGCAAAGCTGATTAGGAGATTTTCCGATAGGACAATGCTACTTGGACTCGGCTTGGAGCGACGGCCCTTTGTATAAGAACTTTTGCACGCGCTTTCCGGTGTTTTCCCCGATGTAGATATTTCCCTTGGTGTCGACGGCGATTACATGCAAGTGAAAAAATTGCCCCGGGTAGTGTCCCAAGCGGCCAATTTGCCCGACCAGCTGGAGTGTCTCGCGATTCAGGATGCGCAGTGTGTCATCACCACCCGTGACGTATAAGAAAGACTGCTTCTTATCAGCTGAAAACGCGAGGCTTCCCGTAGAACCTGAAGGAGTAGCCATCCCCCTCTCAACGAATGCTTCCTTGACGAAGGTGCCGTCTGGCTTGAATACCTGGATCCGGTTGTTGGAACGCTCAGCAACATAGACCATGTCGTCATCTGAAATCAGAACCGCATGGACCAAGTTAAATTGCTGGGGAGGGGGGTCTGTAGTGAGCGACTCGACAGGAAGATCCTGAGAACGGTCGAACGGAGACCGACGAATTCTGGGAGCCGAGTCATCGGGCTTATTTCCGTACGCTCCCCACATGCGTTTAAACTGGCCGGAGTCCGCGTCATAAACAATGACTCGTCTGTTAACGTATCCATCGGCCACAAAAACTTCATTCGTTTTTGGATACACAAAGACCGCAGAAGGTTCATTCAGATTCTGCGTATCGTCGCTTCCGGTGCTTTTGCCGGGCTTGCCGATTTGCAGTAAAAATTTTCCCGCCTTGGTGAATTTTAAAATTTGGTTGTCGTTCTTTCCGGCACCTCCAATCCAGACGTTACCTTTAAAATCGATCGTTATGCCGTGTTCCCTTTCCGGCCAGTCATAACCTTCGCCGGGTCCACCCCACGCTTGGACTAATGTTCCGTCGGAAGTGAACTCCATAATCGGTGGTGCGGACACGCAACAATTTCCTTTAGGAGGAGTTTGTGCGGCGTACGTCTCGTCCTTATCCAGCGTCGAGGGGCGCTGAGCCACCCAGACATGGTCGTTTGTTGGATCGATCGTGATTCCACCGATCGAACCGAAAATCCAGTTGCCTTCCATCTTCGGCCACAAAGGATCCACCTGAAAGGTCGGGACACCGGTCTGTTGTTGTTTCTGTTCGGCATTGGCGGTCGCGAACTGCCAGGAGCCGATTGCGAGAGCGCTCGCCAACACGACATAACCGAGACGATTCCTCATTTGTTTTGTCCCCAGGCAATCTAGGCGATCTTTTGATTCATCGCACCGGTGTTTAATTACCCAATCAAGTCGAAGTCTCGGACCCCAACTCACGCGCCAGGTTAGCCAAGCTAATTCGTTTCCGATAACCGAGCGCTTCGGGTTCAGCGGCATCACGTGGAACTCTTCCGCGTAAGGGAATTCTTGACGTGTGTAGAACTGATTGCTCATCACACGAGGCTTCTGGATCTTCCGGCGCGAAGCTTCTCGCTCGTAGGCTTTCTTGACGATCGTGATGGATGCTGACAACGTCAGGGCAAAGCGACAATTCCCGCCCAGAACAATTGCCGCGTGCCCAGGTCCAGGTCATATTTCCGTACGAAATCGAGCTTGCCGTCGCTTCGCACCCGAAATACGGCCAGGCTGCCCGGGACAGTCTTCACCCCGCTTGCATCGCGAACGGACTCCTCCATCGTATTGGCCGCAACGAGTATTCTGCCACTGGGATCGACGGAAAACGTGCGCGCGTGAATCCCCTGGGTGTCAATATTCTGGATCAACGTCGGTTCGCCCGTTTCCTGATTGATCGAGAACACGGCGATATTATTTTCTCCGCCTGCGAAAACGGGCTTGCCCTCGAAGTCCGTGGTGACACTGGCACGATTGGCGACGTACACGAACTTGCCGTTCGGATGGACGTGAACTGTCCCCAAAATTTGCCATGATCGCGCGTTGCTGGGTTCAGCCAAGGTGTCCTTGATGAACAATGGCTTGTTGCTCAGCATTCCATCCTTCAGCATGTCGTAAACTTCGAGCTTGTTTTGTCGCTCTAGCGTAATAAACACCCAGGGCCGGGAGGGATGGAAATCAAGATGTCGCACCTGGAAATTGAGGCCGCCCTCGGGAGCAATTGAAGCCCGATTCTCCAGCACTCCGTCTTTGTAGCTGAATACTTTGATCGCGCCAGGGACCTCCGGTTTGGTAGCAGTTGGACCGTAGCCGCGTGTTAGAAGTATTACCGTGTCGTTGGAAGGCTCGACGTGGACATTGTGACCGTAGACTCCTACATCCAATGGTTGTGGCTGCTTTACCTGTTGGCCAATCGTTCCGTCGGGCTCAATTTGATAAACCGTCAGGCCGCTAGGATTGTTATGGGCGGCAAGCACATGCGTGCCGGGAACGTCGGTGGTGATATAGATTGCACGTGCTGGCAGCAATGCGGGCTGACCGTGCGGGAGCAAGGCGCCGGACGCTGGGTCGATTTGGAACGCGGTCAAACCGCTCTGGCTATCAGCCGGAGGCTTTCCGTCCGGGCCCACACGGCCATTACTCCAGGTCACGTAAAGATACCGCTTCGAAGGATGCTGAACAGCTTCCTGGACACTTTCCGTGAGTGTAATCGAACCGCGTTTAATCAGGGCCGCACTATCGAAATCGATGTCATATTGCGTGAGTTCCTTATCTACAGAGGCATACAAGACCGCTCTGCCGCTCCCCGATGCTTTGCTTACTGGCTTGCCATCACGACTTCCTTGAGATGATGCAATCGTTGCCACCAGCAAAGTGAGGATTGCGGTCTTCCGCAGTGCCAGCATCCAGCCGCGAGCGTTGGCCGGTATATTCATCAACGATCCTCCCGCAGTCCCGAAAATCCTCGCGCCGTCGGACTGGAACCGGATGAATATCGGACGTAACGCGACAAAAATCAGGCAGTAACCCGGGAAACTAGCTCAACCGATTGAGGCCGTCAAATACTATTTATGCCTGTTATTAATACTCTAAAAGTCTAAATGGGCGCACGGTCGGCGCTTGACAACATGAGGCTTTCAATCTAAGTTTTTTGCGAACTGCAGGAATTTCCCACGGATTATCCCGAACCATGTGTCGATTCGAGTGAGGTGCCGAATGAAAAGCTGCTCCATGCTTGCCGCTTTTTTGTGCGTGACGGCCGTCGGTGCTGGAATGGAAAGAGCACAGACGACGACCGACAAGCCTGTGGTGGTTCGCCTTGATCCCGCACTGGATGAGGTATTGTCCCCCGACGCCCAATTGCAAGTGGTGAAGAGCGGGCTCGGGTTTACTGAGGGTCTGACCTGGGTGCAAAAGGGCAAAGCCGGATACCTTCTGTTCAGCGACATCCCCGCGAACGTAATCGATAAGATGACACCAGACGGCACGGTTTCGGTTTTTCTTGAAGAAAGCGGCTACCGCGGCCCATGGAACGGTTACACGATGGTCCATGTGGGTCACGTGTCGAATAATGGCAAGGACCTCAAAGACCCGCTTTATCAGCAATTTATTATGATCGGGTCGAACGGTCTGACCCTGGACAGGCAGGGCAGGCTCTTGATCTGCACGTCTTCGGCTCGAACGGTGGATCGGATTGAAAGGAATGGCAAGCGTGTAGTCTTGGCCGATCGCTATGACGGCAAAAAACTGAATGGACCGAACGACATCGTAGTGAAGAACGACGGCGCGATCATTTTTACCGATGGGTTTACCTGGCAGCTCAAGGAAAAGGATCCCTCGACCGAGTTGGACCACGAAGGTATTTATATGATTAAGGATGGTAAGCTGACTTGGGCCATCCAGGATATATCCACCCCGAATGGGCTGGCCTTTTCTCCGGACGAAAAATATCTGTATGCAAATGGCAGTAGTCATAATTATATTCGTCGCTACGACGTGCAACCCGACGATACGTTCACAAATAGCACGTTGCTGATTGATTTAAGCTCCGATAAGGCTCCGGGAATTACGGATGGCATGAGAGTGGATTCGAAAGGAAACATTTGGTCATCGGGTCCGGGTGGGATCTGGATCATCTCACCGGAGGGCAAACACCTGGGCACGATTTTAATCCCCGAGAAAGTTGCCAATCTTTCGTTTGGCGATGCCGACTACAAGACCGTGTACATTGGAGCTCGTACCAGCATCTACAAAATTCGTGCCAACGTTTCGGGGAATCACTACTAGCTACTTATCCGTTGCATCGGGCGGATTTCAGGAACTGAATAAGCTCGTTAATTTGGTTTGGTGTCAGAGTATATTTGAACCCAGGCATGAAGATCGGCCTGCCGTTCTCGATGATTTCGCGGACGGCTTCCTCAGTCGGTGGTTCTCCCGTCGCTAGTTGTTCCCGCTGAAAGACCCCAGCCAAGGGCGCTTTCACAAGTCGTTTCCACTTTCCACTGATGGTGTGGCACGCCCCGCAATACTTTCCGAACAGCATTTTGTCGGAACGCCCGAACGACGCTTCCTCATCGCAGTTCTTGGGCGCCTGAGCACGGGCCGAAATTGATAAGATTAAACACAGAAATCCAGCTAACGCAAAAACGGGGGCTGTTTTGTTGCAAGTCATTCTTGAATTCTCCCGGTGCGAGTAACGGAACGCCACTCGCGTTCATTGAAGTTGTATTCGTATAAGTTTGCCGTTGCCAGCATCATGAATCCACATCGTTGGGCTAGAGGCCGAAGGATCAAACGCCGTCCGGCGGCTTTCAACATCCAAGGTTGGCATGGGATATTCGGTCATTTCTCCGGTTTTCGGATCTAATTGAATTTCACGATCACTAACCCAGTCATAGCTCCACACCGTGTGATTTCTGGGGTCCATATTGGCTTGATAGATGACCGCGAATGGGTCCGGTACGGCGTACTCCTTAATCTTTTTTGTCTGAAGATCTAATTCTCCGATCTTTCCTCCATACCATTCTCCGAACCAAATATTATTGTCCGCGCCCAATGAGAGGCGGCGCGGTGCTGCGTCTGGAGTAGGCGTGGGAAAGTTAGTCACATCGCCTGTTTCAGGATTGAGCATCCTTATAACGGATTCGTGCGTCCAGCCGGGCATATAGCCCATCCCGTTTGCGTCGACTGCGTAGCCATTTCCGTAACTGGCTATAGAACTCTTGTACTGATAGCGTTTTATCTCTCCCGTCTTGAGGTCCATCTGATTTTCTGTGCCAAGTGCGACTCCACGTTGCGTATCGACTCGAACAAATTTCGCGTTATCATAAATTCCAGTCACTTCTTCCTGTTTAGGATCGAAGCGAAGAAAGCGCTTCGCCAGCCGCTCACCGATCCAAATGTTCTGGTCGGGATCGATGAACATTTCTTCAGAGCCAGGGTGAACGCCTGCTTTGCTCGGCAACTTGTATTCCTTGAATTCGCCGGTTTTGGGATTGAGCTTGCCCAGATAGTCAGCTTTGAAATCGTTGTACCAGGCGTTGCCCTGCGCATCCACGTAGACATCGTGTGGCACCGCATTTCCACGGGGAATTTCGTATTCAGTTATGACGGCGCGGGTCGCTTTTCCGGTCGGTCGGGGCGAAAACTGAATCTTCGGTAGCACAATGTCCGGCCCTTGTACCTCTGCGAGGTATGCGGCGATGTCGTCCTTGCTTCCATGCACCCAGCGAGGGGAGGAACGTCCGGGAGTTTCTCCGATTACGTCGATACGCTCCATTGCGGATATGATTTTCGTCCAATCGTCTTTGTTGAACCGATAATCCCTCAATTGATAGACATTGTGATGGCATCCATCGCAATTCTTTGCCAATGATAACTTTTGTTCCACGGTCCCGGGCAGGCTGGCTAGCCATTCGGATCCGGTAGACTGCTTCAGCAATTCGGCTGGGCGGGATTCCACTTGCAGGACAAAGTTCAATTTCGTGACCTTGCCTACCTTCACTGCGACATTTGAGCGTTGGCTAAACTGAAAACCACCGGCATGGGCAGTTACGACATAGGCTCCTTGCGCAAGTTCCGGGAAGCGGAACTTGCCCGCGTCATCGCTGAAGACCGTCGTCGTGGCGACAGATCCGTCGCGTTTTGCCGAGACAAATACTCCATTCAAGGTCTTGCCGTTGGCATCCCGAACGAATCCTGCGATGGAATTTGGCGAGGAAGTGGATACAGTGAACGCCAACCACATCCACATAAATCGGGCCACCATTCACTCGCCTCCTCACACAGGAATGAGTTCCCTCGAACGCGAGCTTATCAACCACCACTTCATCACGCGGTAACCGGATGTACATCAGACCGTGACGGGGAGGGTAGGGCAGCGGGCGCAATCCGGTCCAATACTATTTACGTCGACTATTAATACCTGCAGAGTCTCAATGCGCGTGTGATCAAAGCTTGACAACATGAAATCTTCTATCTAAGTTCTTTGCGAATCGCATCGGTATAACCTCACTCCAATGTTGCCCAGGATGCAGAGGCGCCTGTTCTGCAATAAACCGTTTTAGCGGGAAATGGAGCCGAGGCTTTGGGGAGGTCACATGCGTTGGATCCGCGGGTCGGCACTCTTTGTCGCAGGGGCAATGAGCGGGATTTTTGTTATGCAGCCAATCGCGTCACCCCAAAAACAATTGACAGGGCTGAGGTTGAATCACATCGGAATTATCGTCAAAGATTTAGACGAGTCTATAGACTTCTACACAAAAAAGATTGGCTTCCGCGAAGCATTTAGGTTCACAGACTCGACAGGGAAACCCGTCGTCTATCTTCAAATCGATCACGACACATTTATCGAAATGACTCCGGCCGACGCAAATCATCCAGCTGGGTTCTCGCACGCCGGTATCGAGGCCGACGACCTGGAATCAACCGTCGCTTCGCTCCGGCAGCAAGGAGTAAAGGTTCAGGACATACATGTCGGCAGGACGAAAGCGGCCGTGGCGGACCTTTACGATCCCAACGGCATCAGGCTGGATTTGAATGCCTATCCTCCCGAATCGCTCCAAAGGAAAGCGATGGACAGCTGGAAGTAACGAGACCTATAACGTCATTTCACTGGTACAAAGACTAATCTTACGGACGGCTTCATTGTCCGCACCGTGGCGGACGAAATTTTCATCCAGAAACACTTCTTAGTAGAGAAACTTCGACCCTGAACGACTTCCGGCCGCGGTTCGACACGAGTGCTCTGATTCATTTTTCGATTCAAAAGGACCATAGTCGTACAAGGGGTTTTCGTAATCTGGTAGAGTTTGAATACTAAGCCAGGAAAAAACGAGTCGCCCTATTCCTGAGGCGAGTAGAACCATACTTCCGCCAGTCGCCCTCCCCGAGCCGGGACAGCAAGGACGAAAGTATCAGCTTTTGATTTCTTTCCGAAATGGGGGAAAAAGCCAGCAGTGTGCGCACCGGGACTCGATCGCACGCTTGCGATCGGGCGGTAATGGTCCGCATCGTCTTGCTGAAAAACACTTATAAAACCCTCTCCAGGGCCATAGATCCGCTTAAGGCCGGCATCATAATACAGGTCGTCCATGCCAGGCGCAGCGGGTAGGCTGGCAACCACGTTTCCAGAGTTCGTATCCAAAACGGCGAGCCGAGACGGCGTGCGAACCCCGATGAAGAGGCGGTGATGCTCCTCATCGAGCGCCATAGGAAAGTTTCTGGCAAGCCCTTTCAGGGGCCATTTGGCGACCACTCCAGTCTTCCGGTCCACTACCGCAATCTCGTTTGAATCGGCGATGTTTACAAAAATTCTCGCCCCCGACTTCTCGAGTTGAAACGATTCTGGGTGACCCCCGATCGTAAACTCGCCGACACGTTTGTCGGTCGCGGGATCGATCATGCCGATGCCCGCTGTCGGTCCATCCCCAAAGCCCACGTAGACTCGCTCGTCCGTTGCATCGTAGCGGAGGTTGTCGCAGTCGGCATGAAATTCAATGGTGTCGACAAGTTTCAACGCAGCTGATGATGCGTCAAAAACCTTGACTACTCCTTTACCGGGTAAATCTGGCTCACCTGGACCGGCCACCCGATTACCCACGAACAATTTCTCAACCTCGGGAGCATAGACCACTCCCTGCGGCATGCCCAAACCAGTGACACTCTGGATCCGCGCACCTCGGGTAGTGTCAATCACTTCTAACGAGTCATTCCCGAGCGCGGAAAGATAGATTCGAGCTTTCTCAGGATCGGCGCTAAAGTGGTCGAAGCGCCCTTGAACGCCGGGCAAAGGCAGGGCCTGCATGAACTGAAGCGGCAGCGGCTTCTTTTCAATTTGCGCTGCCGGTTTTTGTGCTATGGATATGGTAGTTGCGGCGATCAGCGTAACGACAACAGAGAGACTCGGAATTTTGCGCATAGCGTTCCTCGCGCTCAATTGAACTCAGCGCGCCCAACGAGCCGATGGCCTCGATCCTCCGTCCAATTTCAGTCGCTATGTCGACTCCCAGTACCGGAGCGAAGCGTTCCTTCCGGCGGACGAATCGTACCGCAGGAACAACCGCGAATGTACTCGACGCGTTCTTCCCTCTCAGAACATTAGCTTCAGGCCAACCTGAAGCTCTCGAGCATCGCCTGAGCCAACCAGCGGGTTGCCCGCAATCACGTCCGGCGTTCCAACAGCACCGCCGAACGCTGAAGGTGCCGACGGGTCATTATTGCCGCCGCTGGAGCCCTGTGACGCACCATACGGGTTGGCGAACGCAGGGTGATTGAAGATGTTGAACAGCTCCAAGCGGAATTGAGCGGTGAAACGTTCCTTCCACACGAAATTCTTGAATATAGAGAAGTCCACATTTCGGAAACCGGAGTCGCGGAAAATGTTGCGAGTCATGGTGCCGTATGTCCCCGAAACGGGCGGTAACATCACCGAATTACCGTTGGCGTAGCAACCGCCGGCTGCAAGTGTGAACGGGTCAGGGGCCTTTGCCGCGCAATTGGCGATGAAGGTTGCCGAGTTCGCGGGAGTCGTCACTATGTTGGTGACCCCGGTCGTGGTGGTGCAAGAAGCACCACTCGAGTTGACTGCACTTCCTACGACCGTGAAGCCGGAGCAGTAGGGAATAGAATTCTGAGTTCCCTTGAAGTCAGAAGGATTGCCGAAGAAGTCCCATGTATCGTTATTGTCTCCCGTCCCACTGAAATTATTGCTGTAATCATTTACCGTCCAAGGCATGCCACTCTGAACGGTGACGATCCCATTGATTTGCCAACCTTCCAGGAGCTGAGCAAAGCCCTTTTTCCCGGGGATGTTGTACGTTCCAGTCAAAGTGAAACGGTGCCGGATATCGAAATCGCTGTTCCCGTACTCGCCTCCCGGATTGAACGCGTCCCGAGGAAGCAGCGAAAAGCGATTCATCGAAGCATTGTCGAGGCCGTGAGCGAGCGTGTACCCGGCGAGGAACGATAGCCCGTGACTCATTCGCTTGGTTAGCGTCACCTGGGCACTGTTGTAATTCGAGCGCCCATCGTTCGACATGTAGTTAATGTACTTGAACCACGGGAACTGGGAACCATACGGCCTGACGCACGACGGAGCAGGAGAGAGGTTCTGCTCATTCAGTGTGTCGTACGGGGCGCATTGATTGATATCGGCAAAGCCAGTAAGTCTTGCTCCATGGTTACCAACATAGTTGACGTCCAAAGAGAGGTTATTGGTGAACGCATGTGTGACACCTAGGTTCCAAGCCTCAAGATAAGGAGTCTTGAGGTTTGGATCAACACCCATGATGTTGCACTGAGCAGTATTCGAGCATGTCACAGCTGTGCTGGACGGGAAAACCTGTTGCTGGCCAGTCCCGCAAGCACTACCCGGGATCGTGATACTCGGATCCCAACAAAGCTGGCTACCACTATAGGTGGCGGTTTTGACCACGATCCCATTCGGGGCACCCGTAAACACGGTGTTTCCGTTTACGACAAAATTAGCTCCCGTTGGATTGGCGCCCAAGGTGGCTGCGGTGGTGTCTTGAAGTTGATTCTGACCCATCCACTCCACGGCGGAAAACGTCTCATAGATCAGACTGAACCCGCCGCGCACGACCGTCGTGCCGTTGCCGGTCACGTCATAAGCGAAACCGAGGCGAGGAGAAAAATCGGCGCGATCTGCATTCCACATGGTGGACGCGCCCGGACTACCTTGCTGAATTAAACCGGTAGGTGAGCTTGGATCGAAATTGGCCCAGAGGTTATTCGCCTCACGGATAGGGGAGCGATACTCGTAGCGAAGGCCGAAGTTGAGCGTCAGCCTGGGAGTCATGCGCCAGTCATCCTGAGCGTACGCCGCCACGTTGTACCACAACATCTTACGCGCCGCATCGCCAACAAAGAATTCCCCGCCGTTCTTTGCCGTCGTGATGCCCAAGAAGTAGTCTTCCAGATTGGGGAAACTGATACGACCTCGGCCATAATCGGGGGTATTGGTATCGGCCTCAATGTGCGTATACTCGCCGCCGAACTTGAGAGAGTGCTTACCCGACAGGTAGGAGAGATTGTCCTGGACGTCCCAGTAGGGATTCGGCTCGTCGGACAGAGGCCGATTGTGCCATGTGCCAAACTGTCCGAAAGGACTGACGAAGAGGGTCGGCAACCCAGGCACAGTTGCACCTGTGTTGACCGGATTGTGTATGCCGGCGTCGTCGTTAAGAGTAAAGTAGGCTGAGCGATCGTAGCCAAACCGAACTTCGTTCACCAGTTTGGAATTGGCGACGTAATCCCAGCTCCCAGAGGCAGTCCAATTCTTAATTACCCAACTATCAAGGAAAATGGGATTGATGAAGCCGCGATCCTCTCCATTTCCGACGTAATTGCCGATAATCAAGACACCATTCAGGTTGTTTTTCTGGTTGATGTGATAATCGACTTTAGCCACTCCGTTGTTACTGGTGTTGACATTTGGAAACGTGCTCAAGAATGCGTTCGTCGTCTGGTTATTCGGCCAGTATCCACCCGTACATTTGGTGGCAGCTAAACTGGTGGACGTGCCAGGCGTGCACCCAGTCAACTGAAGGGTAATCGGGCTGGGAGTCCCTCCATTAGCGATCACCGCATTGAGCGCGTCGACCATGCTCGCATTGCAATCGGCCGTCGCGTTCACTGCGAGTACTGCAGCCGGGCAATTGGGTGTTGATGGCGCCACGGTTGCAGGACCCGTCACAGGGACGCCCGTTCCGTTAACCGTGCCGAAGACATTTCCAATGCTGTCGCGCAGACCCTCATAGTTCGCAAAGAAGAAGAGTTTGTCCTTCTTGATGGGGCCGCCCACCGAGCCGCCGAACTGCTTCAGCTGGGCTGGTGTCTTATTGCACAGAATCGTTGGACCCACGAGGCAGCTTCCGTCGGGGCTCTGCGTGACATTGAAGTAGTTGCGCGCGTCCCAATTCGAACTGCGATAGAAGCCGAACGCCGTGCCGTGGAAATCGTTTGAACCCGATTTAATTCCGACGTTGACCACTGCCCCGGGTTTCCAGCCGTACTCAGCCTTGGGGTTCTCCATCACGTTGAATTCTTGGATGGAATCTAGGGGCAGGATCGTGGCGCCTGCGGTGATCGGGCTGGCCTCGCCCGCAATCGGACGCGTATCGTAGAAATTGAAGTTGATGACGCCGTCGACCATCCAGCCGGCCTGATCGGGCCGGACTCCGCCTGTAACCTGCGTGAAGGAGCCACCGCCTGGGTACAGTAATACGCCTGGGCGAAGCCCAAGCAGATCTTGGTAATTCCGCCCGTTCAGCGGCAAATCAGAAATTTCCGAATTCGTGAGCGTGCCACCCAAAGTGTAATTTGTATTGTCTACCAGAGGGACGTTTTGTGTGACCGTCACGGTCTGCGATTGCTCGCCCGGCGGAAGCGTCAGGTCCACGCGAATCTCTTGGCCCACCTCAACGACGACGTTCTGCCGATCGAGCGTCTTGAATCCTTTGGCCTCGGCGCGAACCGTATAGTTGCCAGGCGTAAGGTTAGGGGCGTTGTACAGTCCGGCCTCATCTGTGATAAGCGTTCTTGGAACACCGCGAGCGGTGTCCGTGACCGTAACGGTAGCGCCGGCAATGACGCCTCCGCTCGAGTCGGTCACTGTTCCGGTAATGCGACCCATGTTGCCTTGTGAAAATGCCGGGACGCACAGAATCAGAATCGCAAAAAAGCCGCCCACAAATTGGAGCGCTTTTCTCACGCGTGCAACCGTCATGCAGTTCATTCTCATTCTCGGCCTCCCACCTCAAGCAAATAACCACCCCAGACCGCTACCGTTTCCGGTGCCCAGGTGCCCTATTAGTTTCTTTTTAGCTTTAGGTCATTTTGCCCGGCAGGCTACGCCCAACACTTTATGCCGTCCAATACTATTTGGATGCCGTATTCATACTTTTAAAGTCTCAATTGCTGATTTAATTTTCCGGGAGATCCCTCGGCGTCTCGAACAAGCTTGGAACGCAAGTTCGCATTTGAGGATCGGAGGGCCAGTAGCGTTTGCTTGCGAATAGTTATAAAGTGGCCGTTCATGGAGCTGAGACAACTCAGGTATTTCATCGTCTTGTCGGAAGAATTGCACTTCAGTCGGGCCGCGAAGCGGCTGCATCTCAGCCAGCCACCACTCACAAGGCAGATCCGTCAACTGGAGCAGGAACTAGGAGTAGAACTCCTTTACAGGACCACGCGAAAGGTCGAATTGACAGACGCGGGTCACACATTCGCGAATGAAGCGCGGCAAATCATCGCGCGCGTCGCACATGCTTCGGGCTTGGCGTCACAGGCGAATCGCGGAGTTGTCGGCGAATTGGTGGTGGGATACACGCCCGCGAGAGCTAACATTGTTGCAAAAGCTGTGAAAGCGTTCTCGAAACTCTATTCCAATGTGCGGATTACCCTGCGCGATATGTCAGGGCAGGGCGTGCAACTCATTCGCGATGGTCGCGTCGACGTCGGATTTGTTGCGCAACCTGTTGACGGAGCAGGGCTCATCGTGAAAACGGTGCAGCGCGAGCGATTCGTCGTAGCGTTGCCGGAGAAACATCCACTCGCGGCGCGCCAATCGATTTCGATCCGCGAATTAGCCAAGGAGCCCATGCTATTGTTCCCGCGGTATTCGAATCCCGTCGGTTACGACATTGTGGTCGGTCTCTTCCGAGCGCGTGACCTCAGTATGACCGTCGCGCTTGAAGTAGAAAACCTGCATATGCGAATGGAACTTCTCAGAGCCGGCTTCGGCCTATGCGTGTTTCGGAGCTCTGTTGCCGAAATACTTTACGGTAAAGACGTTGTGTTCCGTCCACTTCAAGGCTCGCCTACAGCGCAAGTGGCAATCGCGTATAGCGTGGAAAATCGATCCCACACTCTACCTCTATTCACCGATTGCATTAACCAGAAACTCAACAAAAAGCGAACCAAATAGCAGAACAAAACGCCGCGCCAAACCCTGGTTCACGGCAAATAGGCGAGCACTCTGTGACCTTTCGGGTCTGTTGAACTGTTCATTCTCGGGTCTGGACGGAAATCCCGGCCTTTGGAGAATCCGGCATAGGGTCGGCTAAGAAAACATTGAGACCTGAGAAGTATCAATAGCCGTCGGAAAAGGTATTTGACGCATAAAGTTCCTTGACATAGGCTTCCGCGAGAAAGAACGCTGCCGAATTTAAGCACGCTGTATTCCAAGGGTGAACGTATCTAATTACGATTAGTGTATCTGCCATAACTGATGTCTTACGTGGCATCAGGGGTTTTGCGGGCCAATGGATAGGCAGAGTCTGAACCACATTTGCGAACTGGGTCCCCGGTGGAATGATGGAGTCTTACGACGTCCTAGTTGTCGGCGGAGGCAATGCCGGCCTCAGCGCAGCGATCAGCGCCCGAGAGGCTGGCGCGTCGGTCCTGTTGGTCGAGCATGCTCCGAAAGCACTCCGGGGGGGTAACAGCCGCCATACCCGGAATCTTCGGCTGATGCACGATGCCCCGACCGCCACACTTACGGGGAGATATTCCAGTTCTGATTATTGGAATGACTTGTTAAGTGTCACCGGCGGCAGGACAAACGAACGGTTAGCACGCGTCGCGATCGACGGCACATCACCACTGTTGTCTTGGATGGGTGCGCACGGAGCCCGTTTCCAACCTGCCTTGGAAGGCACCTTGAGCCTTGCGCGAACAAATGCTTTCTTTCTTGGCGGCGGCAAAGCGCTGATGAACGCCTACTACGGCACTGCCGAACGCCTCGGAATTACGATCACTTACGAAACGGAAGTGCAGTCGATATGCATAATGAACGGCGCCGTCAGAGAAGTTCTGGTAGTCGCGGGCGGCTCAACTCTCCGGCTCAAGCCAAAGGCAGTTGTAGTCGCCAGCGGCGGTTTTCAGGCCAACATAGACTGGCTTCGCGAATATTGGGGTGATGCGGCCGACAACTTCATAATCCGCGGCACACCTTATGCACAGGGACTAGTGTTGAAAAATCTTTTGGATCAGGGGGTCGCACCTGTGGGTGATTCAACTCAGTTTCATGCCGTCGCAGTGGACGCGCGTGCTCCCAAGTTCGATGGAGGAATTGTTTCTCGTCTGGATTGTATTCCCTTCAGTATCGTTGTGGACAATCGTGGCAATCGCTTTTATGACGAGGGAGAAGACATTTGGCCTAAACGGTATGCCATTTGGGGACGCCTGGTTGCGAAGTGTCCTCAGCAAATTGCGTATGCCGTGACCGACGCAAAGTCCGAAGAGCTGTTTATGCCGTCTCTTTTTTCTCCCGTCCGGGCTGAAAGCATCTCCGAACTGGCCCGAAAACTTGGCATTGACGCAGGCGCACTTGAGAACACAGTTCGTAATTTCAATCAAGCAGTGCGTCCCGGAAAGTTTGACTCGAATGCGCTCGACGACTGCCGGACCGAAGGAATCGATCCGCCCAAGTCGCATTGGGCGCGTCCGATCGATGTTCCGCCGTTCATCGGATACCCCCTACGTCCCGGAATCACATTCACCTATTTGGGCGTGCAAGTCGACGAAACAGCCTGCGTGCTGATGCAGGACCAGCGGCGTTGTGCCAATTTGTTCGCTGCGGGTGAGATTATGGTCGGCAATATTTTGGGACAGGGCTATGTCGCGGGTATTGGCATGGCCATCGGCGCGGTTTTCGGTCGGATAGCCGGAAAAGAGGCGGCCAAGGTTGCGCTTGAGTCAAATTGAATTACATCCCGTCAAAACGGAAGAGAAGACACGCCGCTTTGTAGAGATCTGCAATGCGTGCCGGTATTGTGAAGGATACTGCGCGGTTTTCCCTGCGATAGAATTGCGGCGTCAGTTCACATCCGGCGATTTAAGTTATCTTGCGAATCTCTGCCACGACTGCCGCGGATGTTATTACTCCTGCCAGTACGCGCCGCCCCACGAGTTCGCCCTGAACCTGCCGAAGGCGTTCTCCGATCTGCGTCTCCAAACATACGAGCGCTACGCGTGGCCGCGACCGCTTGCCGCCCTTTTCCGCCGGAACGGCTTGGTAGCCGCATCGCTCGCCCTGGCGTGCACGCTCTTGTTTCTTTTCGTGAAGACTCCGCCTAGCCCGGAGGCACCCTCCGACGCCGCTGGGGCTTTTTACGCCGTAGTGCCTGAGGCGACAATGATCGCCATCACCGCGGCCGCATTTGGATTTGCTATTCTGGGACTCTCCGTGGGGCTATTTAATTTTTGGCGCGACACGAAAAACGGCTCGACGGTTGGGGCTTCGTCATTTCTAGCAGGGTTGGGCGACACCTTGTCCCTTCGGAACCTCGGAGGCGGAGGTGACGGCTGCAACAACAAAGATGAGACGTTTTCGCAAAGTCGCCGCTATTTTCATCACAGTCTCTTCTACGGCTTTCTTTTTTGCTTCGCTTCTACTTGCGCCGCGGCCTTCTACGAGCACGTCTTAGGGCGCATTCCACCGTATCCCCTAAGCAGCGTCCCTGTGTTGCTGGGTGCGATCGGCGGAGTTGGCATGCTGATCGGCATCGCGGGCCTGGTACAAATTAAGGCCAGCGCTGACGTGGCGCCTGTGTCGAAGATGCTGGTGGATATTGACTACTGTTTTTTGGTCTTACTGTTCGTCGCCGCCGCGACAGGACTGCTGTTGCTTGGCTTCCGGGGGACGGGCGCGATGAGCGTGCTTCTTGCCTTACATTTGGGTGTCATCGTCGCTGTTTTTCTTATGCTGCCTTACTGCAAATTTGTGCATGGCATTTATAGGGCGGCGGCCCTGGTACGATCCGCTGCTGAGCGCCGTCGGCGGACATCGGGTGTGGCCGAGGTAAAAGAGGCTGCAGACGCATAATGGTAGAACCGAATGGTGAATCCAGCAGCAACAGATGCCGAAGATACCGCCGATTACAAGGTTCGGCTAAAAAAGTTCTCCCCACAGAGAACGCGGGGCGGGCAGCGCGTCACCCAAACTGCCCGCATTTTTTCCCGAGGTAAGGAAACAAGATGCTGTCGGGCGGGCGGCGCTACAGTGAGCGTCAACGGAAGTACAGGTAATGATGAAATTTCAGCTCGGGAGGCTCAAATTGAGCTCTAGGCGTGCACTGCGCGTGCTTTTGGCGGTATTCGCGGTTTCGATCACATCGTGGGCGCAGGGCAAACAAGTTGTGGCGATCCGCGCCGGTCACATGTTCGATAGCAAGTCGGGCAACATGCTTACGAACCAAGTGGTGCTGATTGAGGGAGACAAGATCAGCGATGTCGGGCCTGCGGATCGCGTCCAGATTCCTACCGGCGCCCAGGTGATAGACCTTAGTGGGGACACTGTTTTACCCGGGCTGATCGACGCCCATACGCACATCTTCAGCAACCTGAACCCCGCAGCGCGCGTGAGCACGTCCAAAGAGGCCTGGACGATTCTAGCCTTGCAGGACGCGCTAGCGACGCTGCGCGCAGGCTTTACCTCGGCGCGCGACGTGGGAACGCATGGCGAGGGCTACGGCGACGTTGCCGTGCGCGATGCCATTAACCGCGGCCTGATTGACGGGCCGCGAATGCAGGTGGCGACTCGTGGCATCGGAGCTTCTGGATCGGACTACATCGGCGACCCTGAATCGATTATCACTGCGGCCAATGTGAACATCACCGGCCCCGACAACGCGCGGGCCGTGGTTCGCGAACAGATTCGTTACGGCGCGGACTTGATCAAGGTCTTCCCGGCAGGAGCATATTCATTCGCGCCTAACGGTGACATATTCGTCGAGCCCACGATGACGCTCTTGGAACTCGAGGCCATCGTCGACGAAGCACACAGGCACCATCGAAAAGTTGCCGCTCATGCAATTGGGGGCGAAGGCCTGCGCAACTCCATAATCGCCGGAGTCGATACCATCGAGCATGGACAGCTTCTCGATGAGGATGAGATCGCCATGATGACTAAGAAGGGCATATATTACGACCCGACCGGCTATCGCTACTCTCTACCCGAACTAGAGCAGAACGACCGCAAAGCCACTGGTGGCAAGTACAGCCTTATTCCCCTGTTTGATAAGAACGCTCGCTACGCCATCAAAAGCGGTGTGAAAATTATGTGGGGTAGCGGCGTTGACGGAACGGCAAACGACCCACGCTCTAGCGGCTATTTGAATCACGGCACTCAGGCAGTTGAGTTCGCCTGGCTTGTGAATCACGGCATGAACCCGGCCGCCGCTATTCAGTCAGCCACCCTGGTCGATGCCGAGGCCATGGGCTGGGAGGACAAAATCGGCTCGCTAGAAAAAGGGAAATATGGGGACGTGGTGGCCGTATCGGGTGACCCGCTTAAGGACATCACCGAACTCGAGCGCATCAAGTTCGTCATGAAGGGCGGTAAAGTCATCCGCAACGACTTTAAGTGACTACGGCGGACCGCGTCGATTCGGCTTAAATTGGCCCGCCGAGTTTCAATGTGAGTACCCTAGCGACGTATGACCCGGTTCGGGGAGCACAGAATCGGACTCATTGTGCTAGTTAACGAGAAAGGTCCGGATTGGGAGCCATGGTGAAAAGATCAGTTGCGGTTTGTCTGCTGTTCATCATTTTCGGGTTTGTCGTGAAAGGGCACTCACTGCGCAGCGACGAACCAACTAAACATCGTCAGGCAACCTCCGCCCGAACCAGCTCCGAGGTAACATTATCCGGGTCGATAAAAGGACCGGACGGCGCGCCGCTCGAGCGCATTTTCATCCAGCTGCAGAACTCCAAGACCAAGATCACCTTTTACGTTCTTTCCGATAAGTCGGGACGCTATCGCATCGACAACTTGCCCGCAGGCGACTATCGCGTCCAGGCATCGGCGACTGGGTTTCGCGCCAATGTGAAAAACGGCGTGAACATCGGCGTTGGTCACGCGACGACACTCGACCTTACGGCGGAGAAAAGCCTGGTCCGGTGGAATGACATTACCATCTATCAAGCCAAGCGCCTGTGGCCCGACGAGCACGGGAAGCAACTCATCTTCGATCACTGCTTTGTCTGCCACGGATTTCAGACGCGCATGGCCAGTGTACGGCGCGATGCTGACGGTTGGCGCGATCAAGTCCAGTTCATGCGGGACTCGATGAGTTTTAGCTTATCCTGGCGGTTCACCGATCAGGATGCTGCGGAGGTCGCGGCATACCTAAATAAGCTTTACGGCGAAACTTCCGTATTGGCGAAATATCCCACGGAGATGGCGAATTATAAAGAAAGCCTGCCGCCCCTCAACAATCAGGCGACCAACATCGTCTATGTGGAGTATGACATGCCGGGACCAAACCGAATGCCGTTCAGTGGCGCGCCAGCCAAGGATGGGTCGGTTTGGATCCCGAATATGGGCGCTGCCAATAAGATCAGCCGCCTGGATCCGAACTCCGGAGTGATTCAGGATTACGCTGTACCTAACGAGGGCACGGCCGCAGTCCATTCTGCGGTTCCGGCCGCGGACGGCTCGGTTTGGCTTGCCGAGCAGGGTTCTAACAAACTAGGCCGCTGGGATCCTTCCACCAAGCAGATCACAGAATTTCAGGACGCGTATCTTCCGGGCAAGGAGGGCACGGAGTCAGGCGGCTCACGCCATACGGTTCGAGTCGATTCAAAAGGGATCGTCTGGGCGAGCGGCTGGCCTTTCACTCGCTTTGACCCCACGACCGGAAAATTCCACGATTTTCCTGAGGCCGACCACACCTACGGCGTCACCTTCGATCAGCAGGGCGACGTCTGGTTTACTGATCCGGGCAAGGGTGAAATTGGCAAAATCGATGCCACAACGCTGAAGGTGACGGAATGGGCTCCGCCCACGCCTAAAGGATACGAACGGCGTATCGCGATCGACCCTGAGGGCATTGTTTGGTTCGGCGAATACCAGACCGGAAAAATCGGCCGCTTCGATCCCAAGACGGAGAAATTCAAGGAGTACGACCTTCCCGGTGGAGCGGACACGTTCCCATACGCGATTGTGATCGGTGCCGATCACGGTATTTGGTACTCATCCTATTACGAAGACGTGATCTGCCGCCTTGACTCCAATACCGGCGACATCACCGTTTACCCCTTCCCTCATTCTGAAAATACGATTCGGGAATTCTTTCCCGACCCCGATGCGCCAGGCCGCATTTGGTACGGCTCGCCCTCGAACAACAAAGTCGGCTATTTTTATTTGACTGATTCACCTGACAGCCGTACCAATTAGCAACGCAGCCCTCCCGGGCCAGCAAGAACTGGCCGCCGTTTTCTTGATGGAAGCAATCCAATTTTTTTCTTGACAACTTAAAGCGATCTCGTAATATGGCACGCGTGCCACAGCGTAAGACAGTGGATTCTCCGTATCGGGTGCAGGTTCTGGACCGCGCTTTGGCGGCGCTCGGGATTTTGGCCAATCGCTCGAGTGATTGCGGGCTGGCGGAGTTGTGCACTGCGTTGAAACTGCACAAGAGCACGGTGCACCGCCTCATGATGGTTTTGGAGCAGCACCGGCTGGTTGTGAAGAACTCGGAATCCGGACGCTATCGCCTGGGATTGAAACTCTTCGAATTGGGATCGAAAGCGATTGAAGGCCTCGATCTGCGCGCGCGCGCGCGTCCGTATCTCGATCGTTTGCAGGAGAAATTCGGAGAAACTGTGTTCTTTTGCATTCTGGACGAAGGTCAGGTTTTCTACGTGGAGAAGGTGGAGTCGAAGGCCAGTGTGCGCACGGCGTGCACGGTGGGAAGCCGCGCTCCGGCATATTGTACGGCAGTAGGAAAGGCCATGCTGGCGGAGCTTCCGGAGGCAGAGGTCACTGGTATTGTGCGTCGCTGGGGGCTAAAGCCGATCACCGCGAAAACGATCACGAGCTCCGGCGCGCTGAAGACTGAATTAAAGGCGGTTCGCGCGCGGGGCTACGCGATCGACGACGAAGAGAAGGAAGAAGGACTGCGCTGTGTCGGGGCAGCGGTGCGTTCGCATTCCGGAATGCCCGTCGCAGCGATGAGCATCTCCGGGCCGGCATTCCGAATGACGCGTGAGAGGGTTCCTGAAGTCGGCCGGGCGCTCACGCAAGCGGCCAGCGAGCTATCCGCCGAGCTGGGATACCAAGCCGCGCCCACGGATCTGGTGCGCAGCGCGGCCAGCTGAAGAAACTGGAAATCGGTGCCCGGCATGTGCCGGTTTTTTTTGGCGCAAGGAATGACTGAGATGCAGTCTCACAATGTGAGACGATTTCCGACAAGAGTTTTGCAGTCCATCCCCCGGGGTGGATGGACCGCAAGTGGGCCAAGGCGAACTCTCATCTTTCACCGCAAGCGGCAGCGACAGGAGGCGTGCACATGCGACGCAAACTTTTGCTTGGGGTAGTGATTGCTGTATGGGGACTGGCAATTCCCGGCGCCTTGCCGGCGCAAGTGACAACCACAACGCTTTTCGGAAGAGTGACCGATTCCACCGGCGCGGCGATTGCAAAAGCGCAAGTGACGGTGACAGATACGGACACGAACGCGACCCGCACCGAACAGACCAATACGGAAGGCGAGTATCGGCTGGAGTTGCTGCCGGTGGGAAACTATTCCCTGGAGGTGAGCACCACGGGATTCAGGAGATTCGTGCGCACGGGCATCGTGCTGGAGTTGAATGTTCCCTCCAGGGTGGACGTCGCCATGGAGTTGGGGGAATTCGCGCAAACAGTGACGGTTACCGGCGGCACACCGCAGATCAATACGAGTAGCGCTGAAATTGGGCGCACGATCGAGAACGAAGAGATCTCGAACCTTCCGCTCGTGAACCGCAACGCATATGAGCTGCTCGAGCTCACGCCCGGCGTGCAAAACAGTTCCTTTAGCGCCGGCCAGCCGAATCCGGTTATCACTCTGGGATATCCGGAACAGCGAACGTTTATTAACGGAGGTGTGGACGGCGGAGCGGGCTCGGTGAGCTACTACCTCGACGGCGGAATCAACATGACGGGTTTGCGCAACACGGGTAACATCCTTCCGAATCCGGATGCGATCCAGGAATATCGCGTCGAGACAAATAACTACGACGCCGAGTACGGAAAAATGTCCAGCGGCGTCATATCGGTAGTCACAAGAACCGGCTCGAATAACTATCACGGCTCCCTGTTCGAATATTGGCGCGACAGCGCCTTGAATGCGACGCCATGGAACTCGGCGGTGGGCAACCCGCCTTTGCGCCGAAACCAGTTCGGTGCGACGTTCGGCGGCCCGATTAAGAAGGACAAGACCTTCTTCTTCGCTTCCTACCAGGGTTTGCGGCAGCTCAGCAGCTTCTTGTTTACCGGCGCTACAGTGCCGACTGCGGCGGAGCGGACTGGAGACTTTTCGGGGGTAGTTGCATCTTTGCCGAGCCAATATACGTGCGGTTCGCCGACGATCATTTGCCCTTCCCTGCTTGATCCTGTGGCGCAGAAGCTCTTGAATCCCACAGGGGCGGCAACCAACTTCCCGACGATTCCCGTGGCGAATGTGGGTGCAACGGGTTTCGGCGGCTCCGCGCCCAGTCCGTACAATACCGACGAATTTCTAATTAAAGTGGATCACAATCTCACCAGCAAGCAGCGCCTCAGCGGAAGTTACTTCTATACCAGCGGAAACAACAGCGTCCCGCCGCTGAATTCTACGAGTGGACAGCCAAACGGCAACGTTCCCTGGGACGTGCAGCAGTTCACCTGGCGCCAGCAGAATCTCAACATTAGCGACACTTGGACGGCCACACCCAGTCTCGTAAACCAACTCTGGCTCGGATATACGCGGAATTTTGGAGGCCGCTTGAACCTCCCGGACACGTCGCTGGGCGATTTGGGTTCCGAATTCGCAGTTCAAGGGCCGCATTCGCTGCCGCAAATCACTGTGACCGGGTTCTTTACTGGAGCGAGCGCGATCGCCGGGCCCGTGGCCGGATCGAATTTTTACTCCCTGCGCGATGTGGCCACCTACAACCACGGCCGGCATTCCATCTCGTTCGGAGCCGAGGAAACGCTCGACAAGGACATTCAGCAAACTCTGTTAAATAATTACGGGGTATTTGGATTCAACGGAACGAACATAAAAGATGCCGTATCGGGAAAGACGGTCGCGGTTCCCGCGATCGCAAACTTCGTAATGGGCCTGCCGACGTCTATATCGCAGGACGCTCCCGTCACCGGTTACACCAATAGCTGGAGTACGGGCCTCTTTGTGCAGGATAATTTCCGAGTCTTCCCCCGTCTCACGCTGAATCTCGGCTTGCGCTGGGATATTCAGACGCCGCCGACCGATCCCCAAAATCGAGGGACGAGCTTTGAGGTAGGAGAACAATCTGTGGCGATTCCTGCGGCGCCGGAGGGCGCTCTTTTCTTCGGCGACCCGGGTATCACACGAGGCATCGTGCCGGTAAGGTGGCATCATGTTTCACCGAGGGTAGGATTTGCGTGGGATCCGTTTGGAGACGGGAAGACTTCGGTTCGGGGCGGTGCGGGAGTGTTCTACGGCAGCGTGTCAGGCAACGAATGGAACACGGTCACCAATTTCGAGCCTTCTGCCATTCGCTACACCTTCACCAACGCTACACAGGCGGTGACAGGTGCAGGCCTGACGGCAGTCCCGCAGGGCGCGACGCTATCCTGCCCCTACAATAAACTTATCGCGAACAATAGTTCCGGCGTGCCCATCGGCTCAACTGTAACTTGTCCTGCCGGGAACGGCAGCGGCAGCGGCATCAGCGGCACCAATCCGTTTCCTTTCGTTCCGCCTCAGTTCCTCACCCCCGGAGGCCCCTTCTTCGGCTTTGCGAAGAATTTCCAGTGGCCTTATAGCTACCAGTTCAATCTCTCTGTCCAAAGGCAAGTCACCTCGAATTTCAGCGTCTCCGCGGCCTACGTCGGCAACCTCAGCCACGATTTGCCATTCGCCCAGGACATCAACGCTCCTGCGACCGGCGCTCTTGCTGCGGCCTGCGCCACCAGCGCCACGGGTAACATCGTTGCACGCCGCCCGATCAATAATGCCGGTGTCGCTACTTGCACAGCGCCGGGAAGCCCATTTGGAACTGTCCTTCTCACGCAATCGAATCAAACAGCTTCATACAATGGGTTGCAAGCGACGGCACAGTTGCGAATGACGCGCGGTGTCATGCTCTACGGCTTTTACACCTACAGCCACACGTTTGACAGCGTGCAACTGGACAACAACACCACGCAAGGCGGTGCGCAGGATATGACCAATCTGCGCCTGGAAAGAGGGCCAGCGGACTTCGATCTCCGCCATCAATTCGTCACCGCGGTCGTCTGGCAATTGAATTATTACAAGGGAGAGAGTTCGCTGCAGCGCGGATTATTGAACGGCTGGGCCTTGTCCTCGATCGTCAATATACACAGCGGCTTTCCTTTCACGATTCTCAACGGGAAGGATGCCAACCTCACTGGCAACACCTCCGCAGAACGAGCCGAACTCGTTCCGGGTCAGAACCCGGTCTTAAGCACTCGCTCCGCGGCAGAGTGGTTCAACATCGCTGCGTTCTCTCAGAATCCCGCGACTCTGGTCAATGGCGTAGCCGTAGACGGAAGCTCAAGCCGCAATATGATGCGCGGGCCGACGTTCAAAGACGTGGATCTCTCCATCTCTCGCGACATCAGCTTGAGCCGTTTCCGGGAAGGTTTGGGTTTCCAAATCCGCGCAGACGCGTACAACATCTTCAACATCGTCAGCCTGAATTCTCCCGGGGGAAACGGCGCCACTGTCGGTTCCTCTACGTTCGGAGTCATCACTTCGGCGAACCCGATGCGGCAGCTGCAGTTGGGCGTCAAGCTGCTATTCTGACGTTGCTTGCGTTCCACATTCAGAAGCCCGCCGCGCATGGCCAAGCGCCCTCGGCCGAAAAATACTCCGGCCGCTGGCGAATGATCGGTCGGCGAGTGTCAGACAGATATTCACCACCAGAAGGAGCTGCTCGATGAAGCAACGAGAGCAAGACACGTTTGAAAGAATGGTGTTTCGAAAAACCAATAGCCGCCTTGGCCGGCACGTTTCCGTTTCGCCAGGCAACAGCATGATGAAGCATCTCAACTATGGCCGAATCATCCTGAATACTTCGGTGCCAGTAGCTTCCTTTGCAAACGGCGATCATGAGACAGGATTGGTATGTCTCTCGGGAAGCGCGGAGGTGAAAGCCGGGGCGGAGAAATTCCGTCTCGGGCAATACGACGCAATTTATATCCCTCGCGACACACAGATTGACGTGACGACAGACGCCAAAGCGGACATCGCGGAGTTTTCCGCGGATGTCGTACACCGCTATCCGCTGCAGTTTGTTTCCTACCAGCAAACTTCGCAGGATCCCGGGTTGAGCTTCAACACCGGCGGCCCGGGTAACACGCGCGATTTGAATATTCTTCTCGGCAAGAACGTTAACGCGGGTCGCCTCCTGGTCGGATTCACATTCTCCGAACCAGGAAACTGGACAAGCTGGCCGCCGCACGAGCACGCCCAAATGCTCGAGGAACTGTACGTCTACTTTGACATGCCGGAGCCGGCCTTTGGAATTCAGTTCGTTTACAACGACACCCAATATCCGGAACTGATCACCGCGGTTCGTGACGGCGATGCGGTTCTCATGCCCAGCGGGTATCATCCGAACGTCGCGGTGCCCGGACATCGCATCGCTTTTCTCTGGGCTATGGCTGCGCATCGCGAAGTCGAGGACCGGCAGTTCGGCGTCGTGAATATTCAGCCCGGATTTCAACAAGGCGGCTCCGGTCTGGACGTAGCCCGTAAGTAGGCGTTTCCATTCGTCAAAGAGAGCAGATGCCGGAAGAAAATCCCATCACCGGGCCCGGGCTTGCTGGCAGCGCGGTACCGTCAGCAGCGACCCTCACGGGCCCGCCGAAATCCGGCTTCCTCGCCGGACGTCTCCGCTGGGTTATCTGCGCCCTCCTATTTTTCGGTGTCACCAAGAACTACATGGACCGGCAGGTGCTCGGCGTGCTGAAAGGCACGCTGCAGCACGACTTGGGCTGGAACGATATTGACTACGGGAATCTGGTGTTCGCCTTTCAAGCGGCGTACGCCTTGGGCATGATTTTTGTGGGCCGCTTGATTGACCGCCTCGGCACCCGTATTGGTTATGCCGTGGCCATGGTTTTCTGGAGCCTGGCATCCATGGGGCATGCGCTCGCGAATTCGCTTGCCGGGTTCATGATTGCCCGCTGTGCGCTGGGTTTCGGCGAAGCGGGAGTGTTCCCGGCCAGCATCAAGTGCGTTGCGGAATGGTTCCCCAAGAAAGAGAGAGCGCTGGCGACGGGAATATTCAACGCGGGAACGAATATCGGCGCAATTATTACCCCGCTTGTCGTGCCGTGGATCGTAGTCCACTGGGGTTGGCGCTGGGCGTTCATTGGTACCGGCTCCCTGGGTTTTGCATGGTTGATTCTGTGGCTGCTGCTTTACCGTAAACCGCGAGAACATCCGCTGTGCACCGACCGCGAACGCGAATACATAGAGAGCGATGCTGAATCCGTCGACGGCAAAATCAAATGGGCGCAGCTTCTGCCTCACAAACAGACCTGGGCGTTTGCGGCTGGGAAATTTATGACTGACCCGATCTGGTGGTTCTATCTTTTTTGGATCCCGGACTATCTGCAGCGCGAGCATGGCTTGCACTTGATGCAAATCGGTCTGCCCATCCTGGTGATTTACGTGATTTCCGACGCCGGAAGCATTGCGGGCGGCTGGCTTTCGTCCCGTTTAATTCGGCGTGGGCTCTCCGTGAATGCTTCGAGGAAATGCGCGATGCTCGTCTGCGCGCTGAGCGTCTTGCCGATTGCCGTGGTTTACCGGATTTCCGGGTTGTGGCCTGCCACGCTGGTGATTGGTCTTGCCGCCGCGGGCCATCAAGGCTTTTCCGCAAATTTGTTTACGCTGGCATCGGACCTTTTCCCGTCGCGCGCCGTCGCGTCCGTGGTGGGAATTGGCGGCATGGCCGGAGCGATTGGCGGCATGTTGATCGCCGAAATCGTGGGTCACGTCCTGCAGTGGACAGGCAGTTATGTGGTTCCCTTTTTCATGGCAGCGTCGGCTTACTTGGTCGCTTTGTTGTTCATTCAACTGTTGAGCCCAGCGCTGGTACCTGCGGCTATCGGAGCGTCGTGAATCAATGAGCCTTGAATCATTCCTGTTGAACGGCAGGAACGCGCTGGTGACGGGCTCGCATAGAGGCCTGGGAGCCGCCATTGCAATCGCGTTGGGCGAAGCGGGGGCGAACGTCGGCTGCCACGGACGCGGTCCGGAGCCGGGACACGTTTGCGCTGAGCTCCGCGCTCTCGGCAAGAAGACATTTTATTTTGCAGGCGATGTGGCCGATCCCAAAGTGTGCTCCGGCTTGATCGAAAAAACCGTAGCCGAATTTGGGTCCATCGATATTTTGGTGAATAACGCCGGCATGATTCGGCGCGCGCCTGCTGCCGAACACTCCATCGAATACTGGAACGAAGTGATCGCCGTGGACCTCACCGCGGTGTTTCGCCTCTCGCAACTTGCTGGCCAGCACATGATTCGGCGGGCGCAGGGCGGCAAGATCTTGAACATCGCCTCCGTGCTCTCATTTCAGGGCGGTGTGAACGTGCCCGGTTATGCGGCCGCAAAGGGTGGCATCGCGCAACTGACCAAAGCTCTTTCGAACGAATGGGCGGCGAAAAAAATCAACGTGAATGCGATTGCTCCGGGCTATATGGCTACAGACAATACCGAAGCTCTGCGCAACGACGCCGCGCGCAGCCGCCAAATTCTGGATCGCATTCCTGCAGGCCGCTGGGGCGAGCCGAAAGACCTCGCCGGCGCGGCTGTGTTTTTGTGTTCATCCGCCAGCGACTACGTCCATGGACAGATCCTGGTGGTAGATGGCGGATGGCTAGCTCGCTGAAGCAAGAGAAGGCCAAGTTTCGCGGGATATCGGGAGGATTTCGATGGTCATGCACGCAGACGCGTTTCCGGATTTGGTGGTCGTCAAAGCCGATGCGGCAGCGGAGTCACAGCCCGAGGCCGGCTTGACCAGAAGCGTGCTGGCGTACAACGACAAGCTGTTTCTCGCCGAGCACAAAATGGTTAAGGGTTGGGCCGGCAGTTTGCACAGCCATCCCCACGATCAAGTCGTGTACGTGGTGCGTGGCCATCTGAAAGTTAGCTGCCAGGGAAAAACTTTCGATGTTCGCAGCCGCGACAGCTTCGTCGTCCGCGGCGGCGTCGAACATGGAGCCTCGGCCGTGGAAGATTCCGTTGTTATTGACGTTTTCACGCCATGCCGCGAGGACTACATTATTCGATCATGAGCGCTGCAAAATTCAAGATCTTCTCGATCGTCGCGCTCGCTACCAGCGCGCTGCTTGGCGTCGCGACTCCCTGCCGTGCACAGGCCGCGCCAAATTCGTCGCAGATTAGAACTGCCGATCTCAACAAGGAAATTCGGGATTTTCTTGCGCGGGAGGTTACCGCTCACGTAGCCGATATCAAGACGCTCGATCCTCCTCCGGATCGCGTCGTCGGCGCCCTCACCACGGGCGAATTTTCTTGGGGAACGTTCATGCGCGCGCTGGCGGCATACGCGGCGTTTGCCCAAACGCGAACAGTAGCTGGCCGCGATGTCGTCCCGCTGATTGCAGGGATGGCACCCATTGAGTTGCGCCAGGGCGGCAAAGCTTGGGCGCAGCTGTACGCGGCGCTGGCCCTGCGCTCTTTCGGGACCGACCTGAATCACAATGCGTTGTGGCAAAGCTTGTCTGCAGCCGAGAGAACAGAATGGCGGGTGCTGCTGGATCCGGGCCGTTTCTACGACGTGAAGACCCGCAAGCTGATCAATCTTCCCGAAAACTACCTGGGGGTCGCGGCGCGCATCGCCGCCATGGATTTCCAGCTCGGTGTGATAACCGATCGCAAATACGCGGACGATTTGCTCGACCGCGCGGCCCGGCAATTCACTCGCGGAGCGCTCTTTGCCGACGACGCCGTGCCCACAGGAAGGTACGACAGATATTCGAACGAGTACGCCCGGGCGATTTGTGACGCCGCGGCGGCACTAGGTCGCGCGGACATCATGAAAGCAATCGCACCTTCGCTCCAGGCCCAAATGCGCCTCTGGTGGGACCTGCTCTCGCCAGATGGATACGGCTACTCCTGGGGCCGCAGCCTGGGAGCGATCAGTTATATGGATACGCTGGAGATCGCCGCCTTCGCCGCTGAGCATCCCGAATTCCGGCCCGCGCCACTCCCGCAACTTGCCGCAGCCTATTACGCCGCCTGGCGTTGGCTGCGGCACGATTTCAACGAAGAAAGGCATCTGCTCACCGTCTTCGCATTCGGTCAGGGAGACTACAGCTACATCAGCAAAGAACGTGAATGGCAGCAAACGACCACGTTCTTTGCAAAAGTGATGAATGCCCACGAAGCGTTCATGAGCGTGTTGGCCAAGGAAGACGTCGTCGAGTTTGACGCGCAGCCCACTCTCGGCAATATCGCGCGCTTCGTCTATTTCCGCGACGAGCCTGGAAGAAAATTCGGTGTCTGGGTAATCCGCCAGGGCGATCTTCATTTTGCTCTGCCATTCGTAACCGGTCCGCGTGCCGCCACCTCGGATTACCAGCCCGCCCCGCACGGTCTGCGAGGCTTCGCGGTACCGGTGGAGAAAATCTACCCGTGCTTCGTTCCCTTCCTGGAATTAGAAGATGGTCGCACCATCGCAGCGGCGGATGGCGCCGATGAAATTCATCCGTCCGCTGATGGACTGTCGCTCACTGCGATATGGGACCGCTGGGTGGTGCCCGGCGCCAAAGCCGGCGAAACCGTGGAGCCGGGCCTCCGAACCGAGGTGACCTGGTCGCTGGCCGACGGAAAAAATCTCCTCCGCACGGAAGTCATTACGGCATCAAAGGCGGTCACAATTCGACGGCTGTGGATCGCGGTCCCAACCAGGGCTGATCACAGCGAAACATATCTAACGGACGGCGCACGCACTGACCAACTCACGGCTGCGCACGTCACATTGGATGCGCGCATTCTAAGTTCTGATTGGCCGCTCCGGATATCCGCGTTTGCCACGGGCGATGACCCGTTGGGCAGGGGAGATCGCGGTCCGATTCCTTTACACTTAGTCTTTGAAACAACACACGAGCTGACGTTGCAGCCAAACTCCACGAAAGAATGGGAGATCGAGTTAACGAGTGTTGCGGAATCGCACCCCTAGTCGCAGCAAATCGCCTTTAACTCTTGCGGGGGCCAAGGTATGCGCGCCTCGCCGGCGATACGGACCGGAGGAGCGAAGCGGTTGAAGAAACCGGGTCGATCCCAGAGAAAGAAAAAGAAACGACGAACGTATGAACATCAAACCGAAAGACTGCCGCCGGTGGGACCAGCTGAGCTTGGGCGAAGTGATGCTGCGCTTCGATCCCGGCGACCAGCGCATTTGGACCACGCGCCAATTTGCCGTCTGCGAAGGCGGAGGCGAATACAACGTCGGGCGCGGCTTGAAACGCTGTTTTGGCTTGGACACAGCTATCGTCACCGCGCTCGCGGATAATCCCGTCGGCAGGCTCGTCGAAGATTTGATGAATCAAGGCGGCGTGGATCACTCGCTCACCAAGTGGGTTCCGTACGACGGCGTAGGACGCTCCGTGCGCAACGGATTGAATTTCACTGAAAGAGGATTCGGCGTCCGCGCCGCACTGGGGTGTTCGGATCGCGGCCACACCGCCGTCTCGCAGCTAAAGGAAGGCGACATCAACTGGAATCACATTTTTGGCGAGCTCGGCGTGCGCTGGTTCCACACCGGTGGAATCTTCTGCGCCCTCTCGGACTCTACGCCCGCCGTCGCGATGGAGGCGATGCGCGCCGCCCATGAAAATGGGGTCATCGTCTCCTACGATTTGAATTATCGCGATTCGCTGTGGAAATCCTATGGCGGCAAGAAACAGGCGCAGTTGGTAAATCGCCAACTCGCGGCTCACGTGGACGTCCTGCTCGGCAACGAAGAAGATTTTTCCGCCGCGCTCGGTTACGACGTGAAGGGAGTGGGCGACGAATACTCCAATCTCGCCTCCGAAAATTTCCAGGCCATGATCGAAATCGTTCTGAAAGATTTTCCGTTCCAGGTGGTCGCCACCACTTTGCGCAAAGCCACCAGCGCCACACGGAATGATTGGGGCGCGATCTGTTACTGCGATGGGAGTTTCTACGAAGCTCCCCATCGAAACGATCTGGAAATTTATGACCGCGTGGGCGGCGGCGATTCCTTCGCCTCCGGGCTGATCTATGGATTCCTCGCCGGCAAAGGCCCGCAGTGGGCCGTGGAATGTGGCGCGGCGCACGGCGCGCTGGCGATGACCACTCCCGGAGACACCACCATGGCCACGCTCAAGGAAGTGGAACAAGTGATGAAAGGAGCAGGCGCCAGAATCGTTCGTTGATCTGCGCCGAGTGAAATCCGTGAACAAGACCATGGTGTTGCAACGCGCGCTCGCGACCGGAATCATTCCCGTAATCCGTGCGACGACCGCGGAAGACGCACTGTTCGCCGCTGAAGCTGTTCTCGCAGGCGGCGTAGATGTGATCGAGATCACCATGACGGTGCCCGGAGCCACCGCCGTCGTTTCACGCATCGCGGAAACGATGCCCCAGATTTTGGTCGGTGTCGGCACGGTTCTCAATGCTGAGGCGGCCCAGCGCTGCGTGGACGCCGGGGCACAATTTCTGGTAAGCCCTGGAATAAATCTGAAGACGCTGGAATTTGCTCAGCGAAAAAGTATTCTGATGATTGCCGGCGCCCTCACGCCAACCGAAGTAATGTCCGCCTGGGAATTCGGCGCAGGCCTGGTGAAAATATTTCCGTGTTCGCAAGTAGGAGGCGCGAGCTACATCCGCGCGCTGAAGGGCCCGTTTCCGGAAATTCCGCTGGTTCCCACCGGCGGCGTGAACCTCGAGACTTGCGCCGCGTTCATCGAAGCCGGCGCGAGCGCGCTCGGCGTGGGCGGCGAATTAATATTGAAGGATGCCATTCGTCAAAGGAATGCGGGTCTGATCTCGGGATTGGCGCGCCAAATGCTCAACGCTGTTCAGGTCGCCCGCGCGAAGAACTAAGTCCGACCCGTAATCGGCGGCAACGCCAGGAATTGAAGAATTGCTATGTCGCCCTTGTGGAGGCTGTTCGAACTGCTCAAGGCACGCGGCTTGCTTGCCTCGCTGACGTCAGGAAGGAATCACGCCACGAGAAAGACAAGCCGACACTGTTCTTCCGCCAGAGTGCTTGCTCGACTCGAATCGAAAGCATTTTTCGGAGGGTCTGTCCAAACTTGCACAAAGTACATTTACTTTTTGTAGCCCGATTGGTGGCCCAACAAGCAGAGGGTTCTGCACTGTAAAGAGACGCCGATTCAAGCGCTTAGGTGAGACGAAGGCGTGCTTGCAGAGCAGGTGCTCTCGCAGCTGAGCTACACGCCCCCGCAACTATATGATTCCAATGATAATTGTAATGGAATCTTGTGAGATTGACTACCGGCTCGCTTAGCAGGCGCTTTTGCGAACTGCGATGTCTGTCCATCAGACGCAAGCTCCATTATATCCAATACTTACAGCCATCCATCGAGCAGCTTGAACTTCGATTCTTGGTCCGTTCGTTCCAAGAACGTATTTTTATCCACAATCAAGGCGCACACACGCTTGATGCAACCACGTCAGGGTTGCCGAACTTGGTCATCGATCTGAAATGAAGAGGAACTTCGAACTTCTAATTTACAGACTATCTATGCAAGAAGTACGCTTGTAATATTTCGTCATAATGATCGTATTCGACGCGTCCACGCTGATCCTGATCGCCAAGGGCGAGTTCCTTGACCTGTTTATCTCTCATGCCGGTATGCCCGTTGTGATTCCCGGTGCAGTTGAAAGGGAGTGCTGTGGTTCCAAAAAAGTGCTGGAAGCGCTGATCATTCAAAAAGCCTTGGATGAGTCGCGAATCAAAACGGTCACGGTCAAGAATCGTCGCCTCGTTGCCAAATTGCAGACAGACTTTAGCCTGGGCAGTGGCGAGGCAGAGGCCATCGCGCTTGCGCTCAACCAGAAGGCTCAGCTCCTGGGCATTGACGACAAGAACGGGATCAACGCCTGCAAGTTACTGGGCATCGCGTTCACTTCCGGCGTGGGCATCCTGATTCGAAGCCGGGGAAAGGGGTTGCTGGAGAAACCTGAGGCCCTTGCGAAGCTTGCGTTGCTGGCGAAGCATGCGCGGTACAAGGATTCGATTATCGAGGACGCGAGACTAAAATTGGAGGGAAAGTCGTGAGCAAGACGATGAGCGTTCGCATGGATCGCGAGAACTACGATTTCCTTCACGAGATCACAAAGGAACTGGGGAGTGATTTGTCCAAGGCTGTTCGGGACATGGTGACTCGCGGAAGAATTCTGCTCGCTGTCGAGAGATACAAGAAGGGAGAGGCCTCGCTCGGCAGGGCTGCTGAGTTGGCGGGAGTGCCGGTCGGACAAATGATGACGATCCTGGTGGAATTCGGGGTCGAAAGCAGACTGGAGAAGGAAGACTATCTGCAGGGGCTTCAGAACTTGCAGAGGCTCTGGTAATCACTTCCCGCTTCAACCATCCGGCGTTGGTTGAAATGACAATCTTGACCGCCCATCCAGATGAGGTCGTCCCAGTTGCAGTAAGCTGCCACAAGGGGTGGCTTGATAGGATTTCGGTCCGACTTCAGTCCAATTCAAGAGGTCGATTGCACCGCGTGCATCCGCGTAAGCGACACCAGATGCGGCACTTGTGTGATTTTGCCTGCTTTCTTGCAAAGCGGGTGCTCTCGAAGCCTGACCTGCTCAACCATCACACGCAATGTTCACCGTATGAGATAGTTACAACGATTTCCTGAACAGCCTTAACTTTGCATCTCGGTCCGTTCGGTCCGAGAACCCACGCTTTCAATACAATTGGATCGTTCGATAGGGCCATCGGCTCGCTAACGAAGGCCTGGGCATGTGACGTGAAAGTCGCCCGCAGCAGATGCTGAACGGAGAGAGCGTTTCGCAAGGTGGCGCGGGCTTTGCGGAAAGGAAGGGACTTGATGTGGTCCCTAGAATTCATGCGAACGCTGGAACTAGAAGGCAGAAAGCGGCTTCAAGAAAAGGTCGGGAACTGTGACCAAAGAAATTGTGCCAGTTCATGGTTGCGAACGTTCGTCGAGCGTGTAACCAAGGGCGGCATAGCCCGCCAGTCGCTTCTTGAACATGCGGGCCAGCATGGGCACCTGCACATCCGCGTAATCGTAGACCCGCACTTCCGTCTTGTTTTCGTGGACGCGGTGCAAGCGGCCGACGTATTGCTGTAACGTGCCCTTCCATGAGACTGGCATGGCGAGGAAAAGCGTGTCCAGCTGCGGATCGTCAAAGCCTTCGCCAATGTAGCTTCCCGTCGCCAAGAGAACGCGTGATTCACCGGGAGGTATGGCCGCGATGGATTCCGCTAGCTTCTTTCTTTGCCTTATGCCCATCCCGCCCTTCAGGATGAAAGCACGGTGTGCAATTCCGCTCAGGCATTCGGTCAGGTGCTTCAGGTGCTCCGTCCGGCTCGTCAAAACAAGCGGTGAACGGCCAGCCAATAAGGCCTCCTTCAGGTCTTGGACGATTAGATCATTTCGCGCCTCGTCAGAGACGAGCGCGGAGTAGATGTCCTGAATCGTTGCAGCGCCATTCTGGTCATTGCAATTGAAAGTGGTGTAGCGCGGGATGACCTGGTGTTTAAGAAAGGACAAGGTAGCATCTTTGGCGCTGCGATGATATCGGATAGGACCGCATTGCATGAACAGAATGGGGTGGTGTCCATCTTTCCGTGTGGGCGTTGCCGTAAGGCCCAGAATATATTTCGCCTTCGCTTGGCGCAAAACCTGCTCAAACGTAAATGCCGAAAGATGGTGGCACTCATCCACGATAATCTGCCCATAGTCAGCGACGAAGTCTTTTACTTCGCCGTTTCGTTGCAAGCCTTGGATCACCGCAACATCGATTGCGCCGGTTCTTTTGCTTTTTCCTCCACCAACTTGTCCGATATGTTCAATAGGCGTGGACAGAAAAGCTGACAATCGCTCGCGCCACTGGTCCATCAGTTGGCGGCGATGCACGAGAACCAGCGTGTTGGCAGCTCTGCTGGCGATCAGACAGGCTCCAACCACGGTCTTCCCGAATGCCGTTGGCGCGCACAGTATGCCCTGATCATGGGCCAGTATTTGCGTGACCGCCTCCCGCTGATCGGGCCGCAGTTCCCCGCGAAATGCAGCATTGATTGGCTGCCCGGTGGTGCGCTCATCCCGCAGCTCTACTTTTACTCGATGTGCTTTGAAAACAGCGGCGACCTCTTCCAGACATCCTCTTGGCAGACCGATGTGCTCAGGGAAGCTCTCGCCGCAGGAAATAACTCGGGGCTTGCCATAGGTGGAGAGTCGCATCGCCTGAGCCTTGTAAAACTCGGGATTTTGAAACGCGGCAACACGCATCAAGCGATCTAGCATGGCGGAGGGGAGTTGTTGCTTTTCGATGTAGAGCAGATTGCTCAACACCACGCGCACGCTCGATGGCAAAGGCTCGGTGATGGTACTTTCCTTTTTTTTCCGCGAAGGGCGCCACAGCCAGGGGGCCTCGCCGTCTTGGTCATCCGGCAGAGGGAGATGCACACCGACCATGTTTCCTTCGGGCGCTATTTCCTGAAGCAATGCGGCAAGCACGTCTATCTGTATTCTGTGCATCGACTCCAAGAATGCCCATTGATCCGCGCAAGGGTGGAAGGAATCATCGAGGAATACGCTGTTGCCCAGGTTCCTCGGTAACTTTTGCAGCGGCAAGGCAATCAGGTTTCCGAAGCCACCCTTGGGTATTGTGTCCTGACTGGGGAAAAGACGGTCGTAGGAATCCAGCCCGATCTGATGCCGCTTTTCCATGGCCCTGGTTAGCAAGCCACATCCAAGCTTCCGGGCATCCAGCGCACGCACAGGGCGGTCAAAAAACATCCAGGCGTGCGCGCCATTGCCGGACCGGGAGCGTTCGACCGCGACCGGAACTCCAAACCGCCGGCACGCCTCAGCAAACGCCGCCGCGTCAACCATCCAGGATTTCTTGTCAAAATCGGCCGCAAGAAACTGGCAAGTTTCATCGGGCAGAAGCGGGTAAATTCCGATGGTTTGTTTGCCTGTCAGGTGGTCACGAATGGCATCATCGGTCAACGGCAGAAGCGAGCGCGTCTTGCGGCCAATCTTTTTGCGCTCTTCCGGTCTTGCGGAATGGATTGCTCGCCAGTCCATGACGCAAGCCGGTGAGTATCCGGATTTGCCATACCGTTCCCACCGGACAGCGTAGACATCCTCGCGGCCCCGAAACAGACTCCGAAACATCGCGATCTTTCTCTGCGGTGTGCACGGCTTGCCTGAACCGGGGACAGATGCCGTCTCAATGGGCCCGATGTGAGGAACTGGCTCGTCAGTGGCGATTCCGTGGGCCGCAAGCACCTTGCGAAGACGGGCATTCTCCTGGCGCAGCCGGCTGCATTCTTCGTCGGTTGATCTTCGTTGATCCTGGGGGCTATTTTGTCCTGACATATCGTTTTCAATCGGCATCCATGCGAAAAAAGACGCCGTTAGAAATGGCGAGCATTCTCAAGATACCTCAATACCTCTTCTGGGATGGAATCCCCTTGGATCAAACCTTCGTCAATAGCCCTGCGGACGAGAAATGGCAGCGGAAGGCGGCTCGTATAACGAACGTAGATCTCCCGGTTAGGTCCATGATGAAATTTGTGGATGCGATCAGCCAACTCGAAGGAGTCGATCCGAGCGTCCTTCCATCGCTCAAACTCCCGGCTCAGCTCGTTGAGCGCTTGTCGAAGTTCCGCCTCGTGCGCAAGACCGCATAGAGAGCGCATTGCCCGCTTAATCGGTTTAGGCAGTTCTGGGTTTAACATCGCAACCTCCTTCTGCTTGCTAGATTGCTTCTTACATCGGGCTCTGCAGAGCAACAGGCATTGGAGTTGCTGATCCTAGAACATCCCGCAGCGCGATGACGAGGTTGTCACAGTCCGGCATCCGCAAGCCGGCGCAGAAAACTGGGCTTTTGTCGATGATTCTCGCGCAATCGCTCAAGGCTCGAAGCAAAACCGCTTTCTTGTCCGCGGCGTACAGCCAAGTCTCGCAAGTCAATCAAGTGATGGATCGCGCAGGCATAATTGTTTGGCTGCTTCGTTTGCACGAGCGCGTCCGCCTGCTCCCAGATTTGCGCTTCCCGGACCGCCAATTTGCCGAGATGCTTGGTTCGAGCGGCGGCTTCCCGCTGTTCCAAGCGCAATCGTTCGGCAGCCGCAAGTTCCTGTTCCCTCTGTCTTCTCTCAGCCGCGCACATCTCTGCCGATGCAAGAATATGTTCGACCGTGCGCCGCGTAGGCTCTCCGCCCCGGACATGATGCCGGGCAGGATTTCTGGCGTGCTCGAAGCGCTGAAGAAGGACATTCCGATCGTTCGGAATGCCCTTCTCGGTGAATTCCAGCAACAAGGTGTTCTTCTCCTTCTCCGGCATCGCGTTGATCCACGCCTCCAGTCGGGATCGAGGTATACGCCCATCGCCGGGTAGTTCGGAGCTGAGTTTCGCTGCTGTTTGCAATAAATCCTCTTCCAAGCCCAAAAAAGAAGCCAGACTCTCAAGTGGTGGCGTTAGCTTGGCAAGTCCCGGCGGAACGGGTGGCTCAAGTTCTTTTTCATCGAATGCTTCATTCTGTGCGCAAAGCAGCCAGCCGAGATACAGACTTCGCGTGTCGCCGCGCATCAGGTCTGCCCGCAGCGTAATCAGCGAACTCATCCATCCATCGCCATCGTCCCAATCATCCCCTGGCTCGACTTCGCAGAAAAAGCGGAGAATTAGAAAATTGTTTACCCATCGCGCATCGAGGTTGTCTCCCCGGCAATACGCGGCGATTGTTCTTCGGTCAAACGCTTTTTCAGGAAGCCGCAGCATGAATTCGCGTGTGCCCCAGTTCGCAACATACACAAAGACGTCGAAATACTTCTCCATGAAGCGGTTCGGGTCACCTTTGAGGTTGCCCCATTCGTAGGTGTTCACGAAACTTGTGGGGGTGATTTCCGCCCGCGTCGAAATCGCGCGCAACTCTCGCATCTCCCGCGAGGTTAAGCAGCGATCCAGCGCTCGAAATTCGTAATACTGAAATTCGCTCATCGCCGTCCGCTCCACCAGCAACGATAAGCCGCGATCCCCTCGGCTCCCCTCGGCGCAGGGAAGGGAAGTGGAAGGTCGAGGATGGGAACTCTTGGTGTTTTGCTGCCTCGCTTGCAAATTGCTACGAGTTCGTCTCCTCTGGTCAAGTGCACTCGTTCCACGGTCACGTTGAGTCCCAGGACCTAAGTTTCAAAGGGCGTCGCGAAGCTGTCGTCAAGCGGTGTCAGGAATCCCATGGCTTGCTCACCTTCGTTGTAAGCGTCAGTTGTGGCTTCCTCGACGAGGGCATCAAGCCGGGCCTTGCTCAAAGGAAGTCTTCGACAGGCGGGCCTTATGCGCGCGTCAGATTTTGCGAGGCTGCGCCGCAAGGTTGCATTGTACGGCAAATCACCGTACACTTTCAAGGTGAGGATCGTATGCCCGCAAACCTGAAGCAGCAGAGACAGCCGAGAAAGGTCGCCCGCATCGAAGCGCGCTTGAATCCCGAGCAGAAGCGCCGTATCGAATATGCGGCCCGCCTGAAAGGCACGTCCCTGTCGGATTTCATGGTGTTGAGCGCTGATGATGCCGCCGCGCGTGCCATTCAGGAGCACGAAGTCTGGACTCTTGCGGGCCGCGACCGTGAGCTGTTTGTGCGCGCCTTGCTGAATCCTCCGGCGCCCAGCGCGCGCATGAAGGCCGCGGCGCAACGCTACAAGAAACGGCTGGGCACCTTGTGAGTAAGAACCACGACGAAACTCGCTACCGAATCGGGCCGCTCAGCGTTAAGCACGATCGTGCGGCTTTTTCCTGTGGCGTGGACGCGTTGGATCGATACCTGCAAAAGCAGGCCGGACAGGATATCAGCAGGCGTGTAGCGGCTGCTTTTGTCATCACCCCCGACGGCACAACAATCGCAGGGTTCTACACGCTATCCGCTCATCTGGTGAATCTGGCCGATCTTCCGCAATATATTGCGAAGAAACTCCCACGCTATCCGAACGTGCCTGCGACCCTCCTGGGCAGATTGGCTGTCAGTGAAAACTTCCGGGGTCAGGGAATCGGTGAATTGTTGCTCTTGGATGCGCTCCAGCGCGCTCTCGGAAATACCCGTGAAGTCGCGGCGGCAGTCGTTGTTGTGGACGCGAAAGACGAACGAGCGCGTGGATTCTATTTACGACACGATTTCATACCGCTTCCCACGCAACCCAATCGTCTCTTCTATCCCATGAAGACCATTGAGAAATTGTTTACCCGCTAGCCAAGACTTGGGACGATGAGCAGCCGCATCGCGGAACGCACGACGGCGCTCCCACAAGACCTGAAAGGTTTCAGTCCAACTTCAGTCCGGTTCGGAAGGGTGGTTGCACCGCGTGTTTCCGCGTAAGCGACACCAGATGCAGCACTTGTGTGATTTCGCCTGCTTTCTCGCAAAGCAGGTGCACTCCCAGTTGAGCTACACGCCCACGCGATGCAACCAATATACTCTGAATGGTCTACAGCCAGTTCTTCGACTGGTCGAACTTCGAATCCACATCGCCGAGGAAATTGAGGCATGTGGCGTCTGGGCCGAGGTGTTTTGAGCGCAATTGATGCTTGGAAGGGGAAGTGAGATCCGTACCAAAATAAGAGGTTCAGGGTCCTGAGCGAATTCCTGGCAATCCGCAGGCGAGCTGGAAACGCGATGCGAGGGGATCGAGGTGCGAACAGCACTCTGTACGTTCGCATTTCCTCCAACCGGATTTCTCACCAGTCAGCAATGTGCGATAGCGGTAGCGTCCAGACGAGCGTATTACGCCCGATTACGCGATGAATCGGCAGGTATTATTCACTGACGCTGACAGTGGTGCTGACCGGCGCAATCACTAAGCTGCTGTATCAGAGCGCTGGTTCCGTCTGCGTAGACACTTGTCGGCGTGATTCAATGAGCCGGCAACAGTGCTATGCATGCACCCCACGGCTGCATCGGTAAGAGAATTCAAGCATCTAATCAATGTACCTGCTTGATGCCTGTTTCAATTCCGTGCGGGAGATGAGGAATCTATGCCAGACCGTTCGCGTCTCGCCGATACTCCGCTTTCGATTCTGGATTTGGCGCACGTACGACAGGGAGGGACAGTCGAGGAAGCTTTCCATAACGCTCGGGCGCTGGCTCAGCGCGTCGAGTCCCTGGGCTATAAGCGATTCTGGCTGGCGGAACATCACAATATTCGCGGAGTCGCATGCTCGGCGACGTCGGTTTTGATCAGTTACATTGCGAACGCAACCTCGACAATCCGCGTCGGCTCCGGGGGCATCATGCTGCCGAATCATGCGCCGCTGGCCATTGCGGAACAGTTTGGCACGCTGGAATCGCTCTTTCCCGGACGGATCGATCTGGGCCTCGGTCGCGCCCCCGGAGGTGATTCGGAAGCGGCGCGTGCTCTCCGCGGTTCCGTGCAGGACACGGGCGAGAATTTTCCAGCGCTGCTCGAGGAGTTGCGGCGATATCTTGGTGAACCACAACCTTCGCAGCACGTGCATGCCTATCCCGGGGAAGGTACAAACGTGCCCCTGTGGCTGCTGGGTTCGAGTGACTTTAGCGCGCGACTGGCCGGAAAACTCGGTTTGCCGTTTGCGTTCGCCGCTCATTTTCAACCAGGACCTCTGATACCGGCCCTGCACATCTATCGTTCTTCGTTCCGTCCGTCCTCCGTCCTCGACCGGCCCTACGTGATGGTGGGAATCCCGATCCTGGTGGCAGACTCAGAAGAGCACGCTCAGTTGCTAGCCACCACGCCAATCCAAATGTTTCTGAACCTGATCCGTGGTGTTCCCGGGCCGCTGCCGCCGCCCACAAGGAGCTTGGAGTGGACGGCGCAAGAGCGACAGATGGTGGCCGCAAAATTTGGAGCCGCGATTTTCGGCGCGCCCGATCAGGTCGCCGCGCGGCTGAATGCGTTTCTCGAGCAGACGCAGGCGGATGAGTTGATCGTGGTATCGAACACCTACAACTTCGAGGACCGGCTGCGCTCCTATGAACTTCTCGCAAATCTGGCCAATCAGGGACGCGAAGAACCACTGATCGCGAGGACGGTTTAGGCGCAAGAAATCGACTGCATCGGATAGCAAAAATCGCGCATTAAGGAATCGAATGAGACTAAAACGATTGATCACATTCGTTGCAGTGATTCAGTCCCTGCTATGCCTGATACATCTTTTTCTCTATGAGACGTGGACATTTTCGCCCGCAGGGGGCGATACGCCGGGAGCGTTCTGGATCAAACTGGTGCTGGGCTTTTTGTCGGTGAGCTTCGTGGCCGCCTCGCTGCTCGCATATCGCTATACGAACGCTCCTCTGCGCGGGTTTTATCGGGCAGCCGCGGTTTGGATGGGCATGCTGACCTTCCTGTTTTTCGCCGCTGTTTTCTCGTGGATTGTTCTTGGAGTTGCGCGATGGCTGGGGCTGGATGTGAACTTCCATCGGATCGTGGAATTACTGTTCGCTGCTGCCGCAGCGACTGGACTCTACGGTGTGATCAATGCCAGTTGGACGAGGATCACGCGAACGACGGTGCGGCTCGCGAACCTGCCGACGGCGTGGTTGGGGAGGCGAGCGGCCCTGATCAGTGATGTGCACCTTGGGCATGTTCGAAATGGTAGTTTCTTGCGGCGTATGGTCGCGAAGATCTTGAAGGAAGAGCCGGACGCGATTTTCATCACTGGAGACCTGTATGACGGAACGGCCATCGACGCGGGGCGCGCAGCGGAGCCGTTAAGCGCGCTGGTGGCGCCACAAGGTGTGTATTTCGTCGCGGGAAATCACGAGCAATTTGGGGACGACAGTAAGTATCTGGATGCCATTACGGCGGCCGGGGTCCGCGTGCTACGCAATGAGAAGGTGGAAGCGGACGGTTTGCAGATTGCCGGCGTGCCGTACCGGAGCGCGACGCACGGTGCCCATTTTGCGTCGGTGCTGCGCGGCATCGGATTGGATCACGATCGCGCGAGCATTCTGTTGACGCACGCGCCCGACCATCCAGAGATCGCAGAGGCTGCCGGAGTCTCCCTGCAGCTTTCCGGGCACACGCACCTTGGGCAGTTCGTACCCTGGAGTTGGTTTGCGCGTCGGATTTACCGGCAGTTCGTATATGGCCTAAGCCGAATCGGGAAGATGCAGGTTTTCACTTCGAGCGGAGCGGGAACCTGGGGGCCACCACTGCGGCTGGGATCGAATCCGGAAATCGTTATGCTGGAATTCGAGTAGAGCTATAAGGTTGGCTGCGTTGCCAGGCTGCCAAAGCTCTAGTTCGGTGTGGCGGTTGATGGTGGAGCGTCTAAACCCGCACGTTTCGAAAATCGAAGAGCTGCCGCACCCGGAAATTCAACGGCGTTCGTTTGGATGCTGGGGAAGGCTGAGCCACCCGCCCCCCAAACGTGTTCACTACGGTACAGATTTCGACCGTGTGTCTCGCTAATCTGGCCTCCACGCAGAATTTTGGTAATGGAGGCGACACGCATGAAAGTACTCGGAGTTATCAGCACAACTGCTCTGTTTTTGCTTCTCGGAGCGACTGTTCCTGCGTTCGCGCAGGAAGAGCACCAGGAAGAGGGCGCTAAGCCGGCACAGCATGAGGAACAGGCTAAACCTGCTCCGAAGCAGGAAGAAACCAAACCACAGAAACAGGAAGAGCAGGCAAAGCCTGCAAAGCAGGAAGCAGCCAAACCTCAAAAGCAGGAACAGCAAGAGCACGCCAAGACTCAGCAGACCGAAGAGAAAAATCAGAATCAACATCAAGCCAAAGGTCAAGCGCAACAATCACAGGGCCAGTTCGCACGGAACGGTCAGAAAGACAGCTCCGGACACGTATACAACGAAAGTCATTTTGGTCCAAACCATCACGCTCGCTTTGTGGCAACTGGCGGGCGCTCCTACAACGGACGCCGCGAGTACTCCTACGGCGGCTATTGGTTCTATGCAGGATCATATCCGGCGTGGTTCTACGAGCAGGACGTGTACTTCATCATGGGAGCGGATGGGCTATGGTATGCAGTGGCATCCGGCGACCCTTCTCTGATGTTCCAAGTCAATATCGGGTAAAGAAAAACCGGGGGTCTTGTTCTCGGAGGAGGCTGCAATGTTTGGATACGGACTTTTGGGCACGCTGGTTATCATCTGTCTGGTCGTTTGGCTCGTACGCGCTTTGTAAGAGCGGAGGGATTCGTTGAGCGATATCAAATTCGTATCTTGGAAAGAGATATTGCTCGAAACTCTGGATGAAACAGACCCTGAAAAGTTGGCTCAGCTTGTGCCGAAAGCTGAGCTAGCCATGTTTAAGCGGCAACTAGAACTGTGTCACAGTCCTCAGAATAGCGAAGAACTGAGCACGATGTCTGTAGCATCCGAAGCCTTGCGAGTCGTTAAACGCAGGATCATAAAACCCGGAGTTCTTGCATCGTCAGCAGGAAAGGGCGCGCGATTTGCGGATTCTGTTCGTCGAGCCGGGACTGGGTAGCGCGGCGGCGAGGGAAAGTGCTGGTGCTCGCTGGCCGAAATGATTTGCGGGGTGCAGTTCGCTGTGGTGGTTGATGGTGGAGCGTCTAAACCCGCACCCTTCGCATGCAAGAAAGGCGCGAAGGACCCGGCACCCGGAAAATCAAAGTCGTACGTCGAGGTGGTGTGGAAGGGACGGCCACCCGCCGTAAGCTATGAGCGGTCGTTAAAAGATTCTGCTAACTCTGCTTTCTTGCTTTCGACAATTTTCTCTAGCGTCTTTCCATCGTAGATGACAATCTTTGCAACATTTCTTGTTGCGGCGAATGCTTCAAAAGACTTTCTCGGTTTTTTATCAAAGAATAAGTAATTCGTGATGTGCCGCATAACTTCGTAAGTTCCCAAATCCGCCACTTGGAGCAAACCAGTGCTCTTCTTATCTCCAAAAGTCAGTGTGCCGATTCGATTCTTCCACGATATCTTGGGATGATTTTTAGTTTCTTTATGAATCTCGTGCGCCGAAAAATTCGCGCGCACGATCCTGTTGGTCAAAGACATAAGCAATATCTTCAAAACTGGGTGCGTTGCTATCTTCACGTTGCCAAGACAACTCACCGATAATCGCCTGCAATAAAACATGGTACTCACTTTTACCGACAGGCTTACCGTCTATGAGCTCAAGATTGCCGTAATCTTTCATCTGTAAACCCGCACCATATAGAAGAACACGACGCCCGGTAATTATTTCAATCAAATCGATAATGAGTCTTTTACGGGTCTCCTCGGTCCATCCAAACTTGTCTCGAAATTCTCCCTGTCCTGTTTCGCAGTCAGTCATATGAAACGCGGTAATCTTACTGGGCAAAGTTTCAGGTTTTATTCGTTCAATCCAATCTAGCAACAGCGCCGTCCATTCGTCAGCAGGACCAACCAAAGCACCGACCGCCAAAACCCTTTGGTCTTTGTCGGAGCTTTCATCCCCGCAGGCTGTGATGAGTGCCATGGTCTTTAGCCTGCTCCGTGAATCATGACAGAGCACAGCTAAGTCGGCAAAGCGCTGAACCTCATAATCAAGTCGGGCAATGGGAGTAGGGGATTGGTTTTTCAGCAGCGAGGTAGTCATCCATATAATTCCCCTGCTTTTCTCTTGCCACCGTCGTGGTGCTTTTTGCATCAAGCTGTAAGGCGGCTCAGGCAGACGCCACTGCCAGGTTTGTGAAACCGGAGTACCAATTTCGAAGGGGTATTTTATGTCACGAACTGTTGCCGATGTCTTGTGCGAGATGCTCGCAACGCCAGCGTGAAACGCTGCTACGGAATCGTAGGAGATGCTGTCAATCCCGCGATTGACGCGCTGCGCCGCAACGGCAAGAGTGAGTTCATTCACGTCCGCGACGAAGAGTACGGTGTCTTCGCCGCCGTCGCCGAGTCCTAACTGACCGGCAATCCGGTGACGGTATGTGGAACCGCCGGGCCCGGCTTGTCCGGCGGCAACACTTCGAACTGATCCACCGTAGGCGTCGATTCCGGAGACGAGCGCGGCAAGCTTTTCCCGCGTAGACTCCGTTCGGACCGCCACACGATCGAATGGTGTGACTGCTCGACCTCCAGGGAGAAACTGTGTCCAAAAATATTCATCAGACTGCTGCCTGGCTCTCGTTTGGGCTCGCCTTTGTTGGCGGATATGGCGACGCGGCCAGCTTCGTCCTCGCGAGGACGTTCACCGGACACCTGACCGGCAATTTGGTGCTCGCGGCAATCGCGGTAGCCACTCATGATTGGCGGGCTATGCTTGGACCTCTCGCGGCCATGGTTACTTTTTTGATCGGGGTTCTGCTAAGCACGCTTCTCGCGCGGCCCCTGAAGGCGGGGCCATCGTGGCCGTTACTTCCTACTATCATGGGAATTGAAGTGATTCTGATAGTGGGGGCTTCGGTCGCGGCGGCGTCCGCCGTGGCTTACGGAGCCGCAGTATTTGTGATCTTCGTGTCTCTCGCGCTCGGGCTGCAAAATGGAGCGTTTCGTCGGGCTGGCGGCGTCAGCGTTCACACCACGTATCTCACAGGGATGGTTACGAGACTGTTATCGAAAGAAGCCGAAAAATACGCTTCGGAAGTGGCCCCTGCGCCCGGGACACATCCCGATCCTCAAATTGGCCTTCTCACCGGAATCTGGATCGCTTTTGTCTTGGGCGCTGGGACGGGGGCAGCGATGGTCCTCCACTTTAGAGCCCTGGGAATGCTGGGTGCCGCGCTGATTCTGCTCTGGCTCATGGTGCAACATTCAGTCGCTCACCAAACGAAATGATGCACGCCGAACGGGGGGTGAAAGGCGATTGCTTCGCGCATAAGATTGAGCTGCTGATCCGACGTAGCCCCCTGGCACTCGGCTTTATCCGTTCAAATCAAGGCCCGCAACCAAGTCGCCCTTGATTTTCACGAATTGCCGTACGATACCGTACCAAAACCCTGCCTTTTCCCTCTCTTCTGGTCAGAGCTGCGCAGTAACAAGAACCTTACTGATCCGCTCCTAAATCGTACGGCCGCGCCAAGCAGTCGAACCGTTCTCAGCAATTCTGCCTGGGCTCCAAGCCCGGGCATCCGGCGGTCGACCTAGAAACGAGCGCCGACCAATACGAAGGTATCGCCTATACCTTCGTCTAATTGTTTCGCTTCCGTGCTTTTGGTCTTATCGCTGCGTCGCAAGCAGATTCCATAGGCAACCCCGAATACGACACGGGGAACCACAGGAGGACGCGATGCAAGGGGAACTAATAAAGCAGCCCGATAACGTGACGCTATCGCTTGGCATTAATAAAGGTGCAAACGAGCACAACGAAGACGAACTGGTCTCCCAGGCAAAAGGTGGATCCCACGCTGCTTTTGAAAAACTCGTGCAGCGCTACGAGGTGCGGGTTTTCCGTCTGGCCCAAAGAATTGCTCGCAGCCACGAGGATGCCGAAGATGTGATTCAGCAAAGCTTCCAGAAAGCCTTCGTGCATCTCGACAGATTCGAAGGCCGCTCGTCGTTTTCCACCTGGTTGACGCGAATCGTGCTCAATGAAGCGCTCATGTTGGCACGAACCGCTCGGAGATTTCGCGGCGTATCGATCGACCACGCCAGCACAACAGACGACAGCGCCTTGCCAATCGAAATCGCTGATTCCAGGCCGAACCCGGAATACAGTTACTTTCAACAGGAGCGGCGGCGCCTTCTGTTCTCGGCCATTGATGAGCTAAGGCCGGGAATACGGGTCGCGCTCCAGAATTGCGACCTCAACGAGCTCTCGATACGAGAGACAGCCCGCATCCTGGGAGTCTCGGTCGCTGCTGTGAAATCGCGAGTAAACCGCGGACGAAAGGTACTGCGCGAGAAGCTCAAGCAAAGGGGCGATACGGCAATCACACACGGTAAAGGGAACGGAATTTTGCAGGCTGTACAGGGCTAGCGCAAATTCCAGTTCGCCAGTTAATGACTGACAAAGGTGAGGAGCTGACTGTGAAGCCCTTAAACGCTCGGTGCCTACTGTTGCTCGCGGCAAGCCGGACGTTGGCACAGCCGGGCTCTCAGCATTCGGATTCTGAGTTCGCCGGCAGGAGTCAGAAACCTGCCAATTGCCAACATTTCACCACCAATTCATAAACCGTAATCTGCCTCCGGGAAATAAGGCATTTCATTTCAGTCTGCTCGCGCGATGGGGGTTTGGGTCATGAAATGCACTTGGTGCTCGGCGCCAGTCGCAGGCGTTCGGCGGCGTTGTAGATCATATTTCATAAAGAGCCTCCAACGCCCGGCGGCGCTAGTCGAACGTTCGAGGTTGGAGGCAAGGAGGCTTACGTATGAATCTCCTACGTTCTCTATTCCTATTGCTGGTAACACCAGGTCTTGTGTGGGCGCAGTCCAGCGCTCAGGTGACGGATGCTTCGCAGAACAACCCTGACGTGGCCACCGAGTTGAAGGCTCTCCGCGAAGCTCTCTTGCAAACCCAGAAGCAGATGGCCTCACAGCAGCGCGAGATTGAGGCGCTGAGGGATCAGGTGAAAACCGGGCAAGCGTCGCAGGCCGGCAGCGAGCAAGCGCCAAGAGCGATCGACGCGGCTATGAATACTGCGATTCCCTCCAGCGCGATGCCGGCGGGCAACTTCGTCGGCGCGAATGCGGGCCAGCAGTCAATGCCCCTCGACAAGGGACAAGCACAAGAATCGACTCCGACCTTCAGAATTGGTTCGGCAGATATCAGGCTGGGTGGCTTTGTGGACATTGAGAATATATATCGCACCACCAACACCCAGAACAATATCGCCACCAACTACGCGGCGATCCCATATAGCGACACGCCCCAGGGCCACCTTTCCGAGTATCGTCTCACCGCACAGTTTTCCCGCTTCAACATAAGGGTCACAGACAAAATTGGCGACACGGATGTGGCCGCCTACTGCGAAGCGGACTTCAGCGGCAATGACGCGACCAATGCATATCAGACCGTGAACGGCCACACCTTGCGTATGCGCCTTTGCTTTATGCGTTTCCAGCGCAGTAAGTGGGAAATTCTCGGCGGACAAACCTGGAGTTGGCTGACCCCCAACCGCATCGGAATTGGTCCGAACCCCGCCGAATTGGCGATCACTTATAACGAGGATCAGAACATCGGGGTAGGCCTGCCCTACACCCGTGCCGCGGAGATCCGAGTTGCCTACCACCTCAACGATCACTGGGCTTTAGGGGTGGGCATTGAGGACCCCAACCAATATATCGGCACTTTTGTTGCTCTTCCATCGGCCTTTGCCTCGACAGTTGGCCCCCAGTTTGACAATGGATCCCAGATAGGTACGCCCAATCTGTTTCCAGACATCCTTCCCAAAATTACCTACGACACAAAAATTGCAGGCCGGCATTTCCATCTGGAAGGCGTCGGTCTGGTAACGGGAGTGCGGTCGGCCACCAAAGCTGTCGGGGGAACGACTTTCGCATCGCATTCCTCCGTGGGCGGCGGTGGTTCGATCGCTACAAACTTTGAGCTATTTAAAAATTTTCTGTTCCTTGGCAACGCGTTTTGGAGCGACGGCGGCGGGCGCTATCTGGTGGCCGACGGACCGCAATTGGTTATTCGCCCGAATGCCGCGGGAACCAACATTTTTCCTTCCCTGGTGCATGCTGGAGCAGGTTCGGTCGGCTTCGAGTGGATAGCGAATCAACAGTCCGCTTTCGCTGTTTATTATGGAGCGGACTATTTCGGGAGGAATTTTTTCCCCGACACCACGAACACCGCCGCTCCAGGCACGATCATCGGGTACGGCGGCCCAGGCTCACCGAACACCAACAACCGAGCCCTTCAGCAGATTACATTTGATTGGCTGCAGACGTTTTGGAAAAGCGATATGCACGGGTCGCTGCAGTATTACACGCAATATTCCTATCTGACTCGCGCGCCATGGTTTATAGATCCGGACACGCCGAAGAACGCGCATCTCAGCATGGTGTACGCAGGTGTTCGCTATGTCTTGCCTTCGACGTCTGGCTTTATACTCCGCATTCCGTACCCGGAATCCAAATGAGTTTGTCTCGTTCACGATCGCGAGCAAGGAATTATCAAGACCGGGCGATTCGTCTCTGTCAGCCCCCGAACGGAGGTTTCATTCAGCCATGAGCGCATCTCAAGCTGCTACCAGCCAGTCCCAGGCCCAGGCCCAGACCCAGACTCAGGCTCAAACACGCGCGTTTGTCATCGCCTGGTTCTTCACCGTCGTCTTCTATTTCCTGGAATATGCGGTGAGGTCATCGCCCTCGGTAATGATTTCGGGATTGGAAGACCACTTCAGCACCAGTGCGCTCGGCATCGCCACGATTCTGGGAGTGTATTACTACACATACTCCTCGATGAGTCTGGTCGCCGGGGCTGCTTTGGATCATCTGGGAGCCAAGCGCTCCGTGCCCGTCGGAATGACGATTCTGGGTTTAGGCTGCCTGCTTTTCAGCGTGCCCGTAGTACTGGCGGGCGATATTGGACGCCTCTGCCAGGGTGCGGGCTCTGCATTTGCATTCACTGGCGCCGTCTATTTGGCGGCACGCGGATTCCCTCCGCGCTACCTCGCCACCGCGATCGGCGCCACGCAGTGCGTCGGAATGCTCGGTGGCTCGGCTGGACAGAATGTCGTTGGGCCGATGATTGAGCATGGTCTCGGTGTTCATGTTTTTTGGATCGGAATCGGAATAATAATCCTGGTGGTTGCAGTTCTACTCTATATCTCCACTCCGAAGGAGCAGCTCGGAGCGCACGCCCAAGAAGGCGGCTTCGGCTCGCTGCTGAAGCCGTACGAAGTTGTATTTTCAAATCCTCAGTCGTATCTCTGCGGAATTGTTGCCGGCTTGCTGTTCGCACCCACCACGATCGGAGACATGATCTGGGGAGTCGCAGCATTTCAAAGGGATCTTCAATTTTCCTACCACAACGCAGTGGTGATCGCTTCCATGGTTCCGCTTGGCTGGGTATTCGGATGTCCGCTGCTCGGCTGGCTCTCCGACCGTATCGGACGGCGAAAGCCCGTAATCGTGGGGAGCGCGGCAGTGATGATGCTGGCGGGCGCGCAAATCGCGTTCCATCCGTTGCCCCTTTCAGCGAAGCTGGGGATGTTCATCTTCGGGGTGGCATCCGGCGCCGCGATGATTCCCTACAGCATCATCAAGGAAGTCAATCCGGACAATGTGAAGGGCAGCGCGACGGGCGGGATCAATTTCCTCGTTTTCGCGATTACAGCGTTCCTGGGCCCGGTTTACGCACACCGTATCGGCAGGGGCACCGGGAACACGCCAAACCTGGCGGTACACTTTCAGAGGGGTGCAATGTTCTGGATTGCCTGCTGTGCGATTGCAATTGTCGTGAGCTTCTTTCTTCGTGAAACCGGACGCGCGGCGCAGCCGCAACCGGCGCCAAAGTAAACATAGAGTCCCGCGCGATCAGTCGCGGTTTTCTGTGTGGCTCTGATTTGAATTCAAAATAACGCAGGGAACAACTAAATTTCCGAGGAGGATATAAGCAATGGCACATCGATTGGCGGATCAGTTGGTAGCGAGGCTTGCGGAAGCCGGTATCGAACGAATTTACGGCGTCGTCGGCGACAGCTTGAACCCTGTGACCGATGCACTACGGCTGAACAACAAAGTTAAATGGATCCATGTGCGCCACGAAGAAGTCGGCGCGTTTGCGGCCGGCGCGGAGGCTCAGCTCACCGGCAAACTGGCCTGCTGCGCGGGGAGCTGCGGACCCGGCAACCTCCACCTCATCAATGGCCTTTTCGACGCTCATCGCAGCAATGCTCCAGTGCTGGCAATCGCATCGCACATCCCCAGCAGTGAGATCGGCACGGGATATTTTCAGGAAACGCATCCACAAAATCTGTTTCAGGAATGCAGCCACTATTGCGAGTTGGTCACGAATCCGGCTCAGTTTGAGCGCGTTCTGCACATCGCCATGCAGAGTGCCATTGGAAAAGGTGGAGTAGGCGTGGTCGCACTGCCCGGCGACGTGGTTGCACTGGAAGTGCCGGCGCAGGCCGGCTCGCGTTCCCTGGTAAAACAACGGCCGAGCATCCGTCCCGGCCAGAAGGACCTGGCAAAGCTGGCGGACCTGATTAACTCCAGTAAGAAGGTTGCGCTCTTCTGCGGCATCGGATGCGAGAACGCCCACGATGAGGTAGTCGCTCTCGCGGAGAAAGCGAAAGCTCCGGTTGGATATACCTACCGAGGGAAACCGTACGTCGCGTATGACAATCCTTATGAAATGGGAATGACCGGCATGATCGGTTTCGGGATGTGTTACGAGGCGATCCACGAATGCGACCTTCTGCTGCTCCTGGGCACTGATTTCCCGTACGACAAATTCCTGCCGACAAAGACGAAGATCGCGCAAGTCGACATCCGGGCTGAGAGTTTGGGACGGCGCAGCAAAATCGATCTTGGAATTTGGGGCGATGTGCGCGAGACGCTCCAAGCGCTGGCGCCGATGTTGGATACAAAGCCGGACGGAGGATTTCTGGCCAACACACTCGCCAAACACAAAGAGAAGCTGCGAAAAATGAATGTGTACGTTGACCACGTGGGAAAACGTACGCCCATGCATCCCGAGCCTGTCGCCGCCGCGCTCAGTGAAGTTGCCGCTCCCGACGCCATCTTTACAGTGGACACGGGCATGTGCAACGTCTGGTCCGCGCGGCACGTCAAGCCGTCCAAGGGCCGGCGCATCATCGGTTCCTTTAACCACGGGTCCATGGCCAACGCGCTCCCCATGTCGATTGGCGCACAATGCGCCTATCCCGGACGACAGGTGATCTCCCTGTCCGGAGACGGCGGTTTCGCGATGCTCATGGGTGACTTGCTGACAATCACACAGTACGACCTCCCTATTAAGGTACTCGTGTTCGACAACGGCGCTCTAGGGATGGTGAAACTCGAGATGGAAACCGCGGGATTTCCCGACTATCAAACCGACCTGAAGAATCCAAACTTCGCCAAGCTTGCCGAAGCCGTCGGCATGATGGGTGTGAGAATCGAAAACCCCGCGGATGTGACCTCCGGCCTCAAGAAGGCGCTGGAGCACAAAGGGCCCGCGCTCATCGATGTAGTCACCGATCCCAATGCTCTCTCGATACCTTCTCATGCCGACCGGTCGCAAGCCGTGGGCTTCGCGCTGGCCATGGGAAAGATGGTCCTCTCTGGCAACATCGATGAAGTGGTGGCCACAATCGAGGGCAATATTCGACATGTCGGCGAGTCATTGGAGGCGATCTAGACTGATACTCGATCTATTTGCGAGTCCAGTCGAAATGGTGCGATCGAATTCGTGGAAAGAGCAGCAACATGGCACGCGCGATGACGCGTGCCATGGCGTTGTTGCCGGCTAATTCTGTGGGAGAAATGTGATTGTGCCTCGGCAACATGCTGCCACTCGTTCAAGCCCAGTTCCTTGGTTCGCGCCCGGATGCGTCGGCCTCAATCTTGTTGCCAGGCGCACACGCGAGAAGAAACGCCGTCCCCTATAGCCCGCTTGTCGAGAACCCATTTCACAAACGCCTCTCGCGGAAGGGCGGGGCTCCAGCCCCGCCTTTCGATCGTGGCAAGTCATTTACGAGATGAGATCTAGGCCGACGCTTTCTGTGCCTTGCCGGCGCCCTCGCTCACGAAGCTCACCAATGCGGCGTTTACTTCTTCCGCGTGCGTCCAGGTGATGCAGTGGGGACCATCCTTCACAATCAGCTGGCGCGCTCCTTTGATGAGCTTTGCGGTGCGCAGTCCCGCAGCTGTGATCGGTAGAATGCGGTCGGCATCGCCGTGCATCACCAGTGTCGGCACATCAATGCGCGCCAGATCAGCGCGGAAGTCTTCGTGCCACGTCGGGACACATGCCAGGCTAGCGGTGGCGGAAGCTCCGGCGGCAACGTTCCAGCTCGCCTGAATAGTTTGTTCGCTGACGCGTTTACCCAGCAGCACATCGGCATTATAGAAATTCTTGAAGAATTCCGTGAAGAACGCATAGCGATCGGCTGCCACCGCTTTTTGGATCCCGTCAAAAACGCTGGCATCCACGCCCTCCGGATTGTCGGCAGTCTTAAGCAAGTATGGCGGCACACCAGAAATGATCACGGCTTTGCTCACGCCCTTGGAACCATATTTTCCCAGGTAGCGAGCCACCTCGCCTCCGCCCATGGAGAAGCCCACCAATGTGAAATCGTGCAACTTAAGGTGGGTGATCACCTTGTGCAGGTCCTCTGCGAAGGTGTCGTAGTTGTAGCCGGTGGTCGGCAGGCTGGATTTGCCGAAGCCTCTGCGGTCATAGGTGATGACCCGGCAGCCTGCATCGAGGAGCACCGGCACTTGCTTCTCCCAAGAAGCGCCGTTCAGCGGGTATCCGTGGATCAGAATAACCGGTTGGCCCGTTCCGTGATCTTCGTAGTAAAGCTCGATATTGCCCGAGTTTTCCTTTCCGACCTTAACGTATGGCATTGTGTCTCTCCTTTTCAGCCGTGGCTGCACTTCCACGAACATAAGATGCGATACGCGACGGAAAAGTGTCCATTGTCCTTTGGTATAGGTCCGAAATGAGACGGCGGTTCGTCTGCTGGCCGATACGAAAGTGTTGCCGATACCATCGTCCAATTGTGTTGCGCGCACGCGTCTGTCTTAATGCCAACCGCACGGAGAGACCGGCAGCGACATAAACGCGGAGAGGCAGACTGTAGTTCAAACGAAGAAGGTACATATGTCAGACGAGAAAACAACAAGCCGCGCGACCTGCGGGTGGCACACCCGAGGAGCTTCCAGCGCAATCCTCGAGAATTCGTGCGCCATGCCCTGGCCGCTGGAAGTTTTGATCGCGACGGCTGATGCCGATGTTCGTCGCTCGCTCACGGACCTACTTGCTGAAAACGGGCTGAGTCCGGTGCTTTGCTCCAGCCTCAGCGAAGCGCAAAGCATTTTAGTTCGCGAGCCGGTCTGCCTGGTTTTCTGCGATTACCACCTCCCCGATGGCGACTTTCGCGATGTGCTCCAAGAAGTGAAACGCCATGCGCCCAGCGTTCCGGTGGTTGTCTCCAATCGAATGGGAGGATGTCATCAGTTTCTTAGCGTGTTGAAGTCCGGCGCGTTCGATTACATTGATTGCATTTGGCCGCGACAGGAGCTGCAGCAAATTGTGAGGCAAGCGCTGCGTACAGTTTCTTTGCGTTCACTAGACCCGCTGGCAGACTTGCTGGAAGAATTGAGAAGAAATTCATGAGAACCCCGGGTATGGACGTGCTCCTGGTTGGACCCCATGCGAAGTTCGGCCAGAGCTTACCCGACCGCCTGCAGCAGTGGGGATTCCGCTGCCAGTTCACTGCTACCGCTCGAACGGCTTACGAGTTGATTTGCTCCCAGCAGATTGATGTGGTGCTGGCCACAACACGCTTGCCCGATGACAGCGGTTTCGGTCTGATTAAGTCTTTGTCAGGTCTTGCCGTCACCGCGTTCCTTTGCGTGCCAGTCGAGTACAGCTGCTTCTGGTTGCCGGCGATCGATCGCGGGCGAATCTGTTTGGGATCGCCGGCTCTGCGACCCGGGGAGTTCGCTCGGATGATCAAGGCAATGTCTCCGCAAGAGCGGCCCGCTGGCGCCGGTCTGGCCGCCGGTCTTTGAGAGGTGCGATGACCATCACGGCTTCCTTATGACGCGCTGAGTTTTCTGCGCAGCAGGCATTCAGTTGGCGCCAAGACTGCGTTCGCCCGTCGCACCCTTGGATGCGCAAGGAATGGAGAATGAAAATGTCGCTCCCGGACCATCATTCAGCGTGGCCCACAATCGGCCCTGATGACTCTCGATAATCGAGCGGCTCACGGATAGCCCCATTCCCATGCCGTCATTTTTCGTTGTGTAGAATGCTTCGAAAAGCCGGTCCATAGCCCGAGGATCGAAACCGGCTCCCGCATCCCGCACGGTCAGTCGCACACGATCCCCTTCCTCCCGTTCGGTTCGGATCGTCAACTCCCTGGGACGATCGTCGACACCGCTCATCGAGTCCGATGCGTTCCGCAGCAGGTTCATGATCACCTGCTGCAGCTGCACTCGATCACCTGTGACCTGCGGGAGTTCCTCAGTAAATTCCGGCCTCAGAATAATTCGGTTTTTCTGAAGTTCACTCAACGACAGGATAATTACCTCTTGCGTAGCCTCATTCAAGTCCATCGACTCCGGCGATCCTTCCTTCTTGCTGTAAAGTGCGCGTAATCGCGTGATCACTTCCGACGCACGGTTGCCATCGCGAATCGTGCGCCGCGTCGTTTCCAGCGCCCCATCGATATTGGGAGGATCGGCGGCCAGCATCCGCAGACAGGTGCTGGCGTTGGTGATGATCCCCGACAGCGGCTGATTCACTTCATGTGCAATCGAGGCGGTAAGTTGCCCCATCGTCATCACGCGCGTCATATGCGCGAGCTCCGATCGAAGCCTGCCGAGCGCTTCCTCCGAAAGCCGGCGCTCCGTCACGTCCTGAACTGCGCCGAGATATTCCAGCCGGCCGTCCGGGTCGCGGCTTCCGTAAGCGTCCGTGCGCACGTACTTGATCCTGCCGTCTGGCATGCGCAGCCGGATCTCATAGTTAAGCTCGTTGACGCCGTTTCGGGCCAGTTCCAGCCTTTCAGTTAACAACGGAATGTCGTCCGGATGAACTCGAGTACCGATCTGCGCGACCGTCACGGGTGAATTCTGCTCAAACTCGAAGATGCGATAAAGCTGTTCTGAGAAAGCGATTTCGTCGGTGTCTAAACGCCAGGTAAAACTGCCGGTCATGCTCAGGCGCTGGGCTTCCGCGAGGAATGCCTCTTTGCGCTGCAGTTCGCGCTCCGCGCATTTTCGGTCGTCGATATCGATGCTGGTCCCATACCATTTGACGATCCTGCCCGATTCGTCGCGCAAAGGGTTACCGCGAAACACGAACCATCGATACACTCCGTCGAAACGACGCATGCGCGCCTCCGCCTCCAGCGGCGCGCCAGAAACCAGTGACGATCGCCAAATCTTGAGAAGTTCCACGTCGTCAGGGTGAAGCGGAGTTGCCCAGCCCCAGCCCTGCAACTGTTCTGCACTTAGCCCCGTGTAGTCGAGCCAGCGTTGATTGAAAAAGTCGCCCCGGCCGTCTGGACTAGCGGAAGCCAATAGCGTGGGCATCGCATTGATAATCGAAGTAAGACTGCGCTGGCTTTGCTTCTGATCCTCGATATCGGTGGATGTGCCGACAAACCGGGTGATTTTTCCGGCCGCGTCACGCAACGCTACGGCTCGATTGAGGTGCCAACGATAGGTTCCATCCTGCGCGCGGCGAAACCGGGCTTCGATCGTAAATCCCTGCCCCGAGCGTATCCCGTCCCAATAGACCGTGGCGGCTCTTTCTCGATCCTCGGGGTGGAGCGCCGTCATCCAGGCCTCGGGAGTTGACCGAACATAATCGAGTGTCTGGCCCATGTACTCTTGCCAACGGTCATTCACGATATCCGGCGTCCCATCCGGCTCCGCCGACCAGGCCGCTACGGGAATCTGTTGCAGCATGCTGACCCGAAGCTGTAGCTCCTCATTGGCCGCGGCAAGTTCTGCGGTTCGCTGCGCGACTCGTCCATCCAGTTCACTTGCGATCCGCTTCTGCTCGCTCAGGAGCCGCGCCTCCTTTAACGCGATGGACGCCTGATTCGCCGCGACACTCAGAAGAAGCTTTTCCGTCTCGCGCGGAAACTCCGCGCGTTCAGACCCGGCTACGATCACGCCGATTTCGCCTTGCAGACCCAGCGGCCACGGCGCGATCGAAAGTTCTGTGCCGCCAATTAGTTTCCGCGACGAAGGTGGCCACCTCTGCGCCTCCGCGCCCAGCCAATGATTGAGCAGCGCGCCGATTTCGGACGGCGATGCCTTCACTTTTCCGGATTGGGCGCTCCGGACCATCTCGATGGGCGTTTCCTCGAGTCCAACTTTCATCCGCACATAGACCAGATCGAGGCGCAGCATAGCGAGGAGCGTGTCGAGCAAGGAACAGACAATCTCAGTGGGCTCGGCGCCCGTCCACATGGCAGGGAGAGCGAGGACGCTCAGCAGATCACTGATGCAGCGCTGCAGGCGCTTGATCTCCTCAGCGGAATGTTCGAGTGGCGCTTCCATGTTAGACCGCCGTCGAGCGCTCCCTAGCCCGCCGGTCCTGGAGCTCACTCAGAAACTCCTGCGGCGGCACAAAGAACGGATTCTGCTGCAGAATGCCGCCGATGATGACCATCGGATGCGTTCGCATGATGTCAACCACCGTGTCTCCGCCGAATTTCCCCAGATGGTACGTGCAGATTACCGCGTCGTCGTGGCGATTCCACACCTCATTTACACGCGACTCAAATTCGATCAAATTGTCGACGTGCGATCGATCCTCAGCCGCCCAGTCCATCCGGCAGACAATGCGACTCAGCGGAAACCCTCCCGGCGCGTTGCCGCTGGCCAGCTGCTCGAACACTCCCAGCATCCGGTCTGAATCAAAACGCCCGTCGCGAAGGTATACCTCCGTGTTAACCCGCAGTTCGAATTGCCCACGCCGCTCGGCGGCGCCCGGATCGATCCCTGCGGCAGTCAACCGTCGCACGTGGTCGTCACGTTGCTCCGGATTAACCACGTGAATCGACTTGTCGCCACTGTCAAACCCGTCCTGAATGAAGGGAAGCAACACGCGATACTCTTCCTCGTCGCTATGGAAGAACGCACAGACATGGCGTGTTTCGCCGAGCTGGGAGCCGGCAAAGCGAATAGGTGGCGCAGTCTTCTTCATGGCGAATACCTCTCACATGGATCTCCTGCATAGCATGTCTCCCCGGAAACGTGATCAACTCTCCGATTCAATCGGTTGAGCCTCATCCCGCAAGCCTCGATGACACGCGCAAAGTTTATCGATTGTAAGAAAGATAGTTGAGCTCGCTCTACATCGCGGCCCGTGTTAATACAGAATACACCCTGGCTTATGGACGTTCGCTCGTATGCTTTGGTTTCGCCCCGGCTGGGAGATTGTGGTTTACAAACACAAGCTGCGCACGACTGCGCGAACCGAGCGTTAGCCTTTCGCCGAAGGTGTCAGGTGCAGTCTCTCGGCTATTTTCACCAAGTCCACCAGAGAGTCGGCCTTCATTTTTCGCATCACCTGGCCTCGGTGTGCTTTCACGGTAATCTCGCTGATGCCGAGCTCCCCACCCACCTGCTTGTTTAACAGGCCGCAGACCACCAGCGCCATGACCTCCTGCTCGCGTTGGGTCAATGACGCATAACACGCCCGCAGCACCTGCATCTCCGCTTCGTCGGCAAGAGCAGCGCTGCTGCGCTTCAGGGATTGGCGGATGGCGCTCAGCAACGCGGTGTCACCAAATGGCTTGGTGAGGAACTCGACGGCGCCTGCCTTCATCGCCTGCACCGTCATCGGCACATCACCGTGGCCGCTGATGAAGATGATTGGCATGTCGCTCCGCTCGACGGCAACACGCTTCTGCAGCTCCAGACCGTTAAGCCCGGGAAGAGAAACGTCGAGCACCAGGCAGCTGGGAGCAAAGATTCGGGGGCGATCCAGAAAGTCTTGTGCCGAAGCGAATGTCTCGGGCTGCCATCCCTCGTTACGGATCAGCAGTTCCAGCGATTCGCGTACCGAGATGTCGTCGTCGACGACGAATACGATTGGCGTGGCCGCAGGCGACACAGGCGATGGCCTCACTGCACTACTTGGTGCGTTCGCTATACTCACTGTACACCCGGGAAAAAGAGCGTCGTTACGGATCCTTCAGCTCACGCGTAGCGCGGTCTTCACCGCCTCGAGCAGCGCCGTATCGCTGAACGGCTTGAACAGGCACTCTACCGCACCTCGCTCGAGCAGTCGTGGGCGGACGGTCTCATCCTTATTACCAGTGATGAAGACGATCGGAATCTGTTTCCGGCGCAGCTTCAATTCCTGCTGCAGTTCGGGTCCGGTCATGCCCGGCATGGTGATGTCCAGGATCAGGCAGTTCGTCTGGTCAACGTATTCGGACGCCAGGAAATTTTCCGCTGACGGGAATACTTGCGCTGCGAAGCCGAATTCCCGCAACAAGTCGGGTAGCGACTCGCGCACCGATTCGTCGTCATCAACTACCGATACCAATGCACCTGGGGGCGACATGGATTCCTCGTGAGATTTTGATCATCCTTCGTGGCAGGCGTTTGAATCGCGTCATCACACTGGTTTGGTGAAGGCATTCCGCACTACGGAAACAATTCGTCTCCATTGCGCTATTTTCCCCGGCCACGCTCCACGACTTTAGGGTCGCTGTTCCTCTGCAGAGTGTCCATTGTACTTTGGTATTGGTTTACCGCCGCGCGGTGCGGAAGCGCCTTGCGAGCAAGCGAATTGCTTTGCCTTTCTCGCTCCAGCCTGGATAAGCATAGCTGCGTTTGCCGTTCCGCTAAAAATACCTGCCTCGTCGCTCGGTATTTCCCGCGAAATCCAGCCTGCGAGCCGCTGCGGCAAGACGGCCCTGCCCCAGGCCTGTGGCAAAAAGAATATGGCACAAAAGCTCGCTCCCGCGCATCAATACTAGGACTTGAACCGGAGCGCAACGGCATGGTAATAGAACTGCCTTGCCACGCCCCCGAAGGACGAAAAGGCGGCGCAGACGGCGACAGTCGGCTGCCACGAAACATAGGTCAAAGAGAAATGAATCGCAGCGCGCAAACTCGTGCCCTTCTAGGGAGGGTGGCCGGTGTTGCCGTCCTACTCGCGGCAGGCCTGCTCGCTGCATCGCTCTGCTTGGCATCCCCATCGGATCCCACGCAGATTCCGAGCATCTTCAAACCGCAGTCCACGCCTGCGCACTCCATCTTTCATTTGTCGATGCTGATCCTGGCGATCACCGGCGCCATTTTTGCGGTTGTTTTCAGCTTGCTGGCGTACTCGGTCGCGAAGTTCCGCAAGCGCGCTAATGATGATGACCGCGAGCCCGCGCAAGTTTACGGCAGCAATCAAATAGAGCTCGCGTGGACGGTGATTCCCATCCTCATCGTGCTGGTGCTGTTCCTCGCTACCGCGCGCGTGATTCGCTCCATCCAGGACGCTCCCCAACCGCCGGGGGCGATCGAAGTGACCGCCATCGGTCACCAGTTCTGGTGGGAATTTCGTTACCCTGCTCTTGGTGTCGTCACCGCGAACGAATTGCATGTGCCAGTCAGCAACCCTGCAAATTCGACACCCACGTTTCTCACTTTGCTTTCTGCCGATACCGATCACAGTTTTTGGGTGCCGCGGCTGGCCGGAAAGACGGACCTGATTCCTAACCACCCGAATCACACCTGGATCGACCCTCAGGAGGCGGGACTCTATATTGGCCAGTGCGCCCAGTATTGCGGCACGCAGCACGCCAAGATGCTGCTGCGCGTCTATGTGGATTCGCCGGAACAATTCAAGCAATGGGTCGAGGAGCAAAAGAAGCCGGCCGTTAGCACTGACGCGGTCGCGGAAGGCCGCCGCATCTTTGAGACTACCGCCTGCGTCAACTGCCACGCCGTCGCAGGAACCGTGGCCAACGGTCGTTTCGGTCCGGATCTCACGCATTTGATGAGCCGTGACACCATCGCCTCGGGCGCAGCATCGAACAGCGAAGCGAATCTGCGAGCGTGGATCCAAAGTCCCGACTCGTTCAAGCCGGGTTCCTTAATGCCCGCAATGCAACTGACTGATCACGATCTCGACGCGCTCACGGCATACCTGGTGACGCTGCGATGAGCACGAGGAGATAGCGATGTCGTCAGAAACCATCGCCCTCAGCACAGTCGGCCCCGACGCCCGGCCAATCGGCGAGCGGCTCCACGACTGGATTGTCACCGTCGATCACAAGAAGCTGGGGATTCTGTACATCCTCTATGCGCTTTTCTTTCTCGTCGTTGCCGGTATCGAAGCCATCATCATGCGCATACAGCTGATCGTTCCTCACAATCATTTCGTTTCGCCCCAGATCTTCAATCGCATGATGACGATGCATGGCACCACGATGATTTTCTTCATGGTCATGCCCATCCTTTTTGGATTCGGCACCTACCTGATTCCGCTGATGATTGGCGCCAGGGACATGGCCTTTCCACGGCTGAACGCCTTCAGTTTCTGGATGACTGCTTTTGGAGGGCTGCTTCTTTACTTCAGCTTTATCGGCGGCAATGGGCTTTACGGCGCGGGTACTGCTCCCGACGTTGGATGGTGGGCCTATGCGCCACTGACTGCGCGCGCATTCTCGCCCGGGCACAGCACCGATTTCTGGACTCTTGCCTTGCTGGCGTCGGGTGTCGGCAGTATCGGAGCCGGAGTCAACTTCATTGCAACGATCCTCTGCATGCGCTGCCCCGGCATGACTCTCGGAAAAATGCCCTTGCTGGCATGGCTAAATCTCGTGGTGGGCGGGATGGTTATCTTTTGCATATCGCCTCTCACCGCGGCACAGATCATGCTCTGCATCGATCGCTATCTTGGCGGACACTTTTTTGATACCCAGGCCGGGGGTTCGGCAGTTCTTTGGATGCACTTCTTCTGGATTTTCGGCCATCCGGAGGTTTACATCCTGGTAGTTCCGGCCTTCGCTTTCGTATCCGAAATTGTCCCAGTGTTCTCTCGCAAACCGATCTTCGGTTATCCCATCATGGTGGCGGCGACAATCGCCATCGGGTTTATCAGCTTTAGCGTTTGGGCGCACCACATGTTCACGGTGGGGATGAGCTCTTACGGGAACAGTTTCTTCGTTTTCACGACCGTGGCTATCGCTGTTCCTACGGGGATCAAGATATTCAATTGGCTGGGGACGATGTGGGGCGGGAAAATCCTGCTCCGGGTTCCAATGCTCTTCTGTATTGGCTTCCTGTTCCAATTCCTGATCGCGGGCTTGACGGGAATCATGTTGGGGACGGCGCCGTTCAACTGGCAGCTCAGCGGTTCCTATTTCGTGGTTGCGCATTTTCATTACGTCATCGTTGGGGGAATCGTTTTTGCACTCTTCGGAGCGTTCTACTACTGGTATCCGAAAATGAGTGGAAGGATGTACAACGAGACGCTCGGGAAGTGGCACTTCTGGCTATTCATAATCGGGTTCCACCTCACGTTTGATTTCATGCACATCCCCGGCATCCTGGGAATGCCGCGCCGGATTTACACCTACGAGCCGGGGCGCGGATGGGAAATCTGGAACTTGATCGTCACCATCGGCGCATTCTTTCAGGCCGCAGGTATTCTTGTGTTCGTCGTCAATCTTCTCTGGTCGCTTCGCAAGGGTGAACCCGCTGGGAACGATCCATGGGATGCGTGGACGCTCGAGTGGTCCACCAGTTCGCCGCCGCCCGATTACGACTTTGCCGTGACACCGGTGGTGCGCAGCCGCCGCCCGCTTTGGGACCTGAAGCACCCCGAAGATCCGGATTGGAAATATGAATAATCAGGAGAACTTCATTGAGTAGCGCGGCGTATACACGAACTACAGCAGAGCCGGCATGGATTCTGCCGTCGCGCGGGCGCGTGGGGATGTTTTCTCTGATTGGCGCCGAGTGCGCGATCTTCACGATTTTTGTCGTCGCCTACATTTTTTACATCGGGAAGAGTGTTGCGGGCCCGACGCCCCGGGACGTCCTGGAGCTTCCGATTTTCAGCACGATCTGCCTGCTCTCCAGCAGCCTGACGATCCATCTCGCCGTGCGCGCCCTCCGGCGGGCTAGCATGAGCGCGTTTGGATTGTGGTGGTTCGTAACCATGGCGCTCGGTACGATTTTTCTGGTCAGCACCGGCCGTGAATGGCATCACTTGATTTACGACAAAGGCCTGACGGTCAGCACGAATCTTTTCGGCACCACCTACTACTCGCTCGTCGGCTTGCACGCGTTCCACGTCACGGTGGGGCTGCTCCTGATCGCTCTGGCCATGATTTTCACGCTTTTTGGCAAAGTCGAACCGGAGCACAGCGAGCGCGCAGAGGTTTTTTCGCTGTATTGGCATTTCGTGGATGTGGTCTGGGTGATTGTGTTCACCGTAGTTTACGTAATCGGCCGCTAAGGAAAAATGGCGTCACATGAGTCCTGCTGAATCGCGATCGCAAACACGGGAGGTCACGCAGAGCACGATTCATCTTCCGGCGCCGACGGCTTGGCCCATCGTCCTGGCTTTTGGCGTCACTCTGCTCCTGGCGGGATTGGTCACCACCACCGCGGTGAGCCTGCTCGGAGCAATTCTCGCTGTCGCTGGATTCGTCGGCTGGTTCCGGGATGTCCTGCCGCAAGAACAGGAAGAGACGATTGAAGTAAAAGTGGAAGCGGCCGTGGTTTCCACAGCCCGCCGCGAAGTCGCCAGGCTGCCGGTTGCGCCGGATCTGCCTCGCGCGCTGCTGCCACTTGAAACATATCCAGTCTCCGCAGGTATCAAAGGCGGTCTCGCTGGCAGCGTGGCCATGGCGGTGCTGGCTTGCCTTTACGGTCTTCTCAAGCAAGGGAGCATTTGGTATCCGATCAATCTGCTAGCCGCCACCGCTTACACTCAATCTGTGCACTTCAGCACGGCCTCGCTAAATGCATTCCATCTGGAGGCCTTCTTATTGGCGACGGGCATTCATCTGTTCACCTCACTGTTAGTAGGACTGCTCTACGGAGCCATGCTGCCCATGATTCCGCGCCACCCCATTTTTCTCGGCGGGGTCGTGGCGCCGATTCTCTGGACGGGATTGCTCCACAGCATCCTGGAACTTCTGAATCCCCTGCTGAACCAACTCATCAGCTGGCCATGGTTCGTCGCTTCGCAGTTCGCGTTCGGCATTGTCGCTGGATTGGTTGTGGTGCAGCAGGAGCAGGTACGCACGCGGCAGCTCGTGCCGTTTCTGATGCGTGCCGGTGTTGAAGCGCCCGGCATGATGAAAGAGCGCAACGAGAAGGACGAATCGCAATGAAGTTCCGCGTGCTGGTTTTAGCTACCGCGGGGCTTTCCGCGCTCTTGTGTGCATGTTCCAATGCGCCCGGGCGCCCAACGGCAGGCGACACGCCTATCGTTCCCAGTGAAATCACCGATTTCAACGTGCTGTATGGACAAAACTGCGCAGGGTGCCATGGTAGTGACGGGAAGGGCGGAGCTGCCATCGCTCTCGCCGATCCCGTGTACCTGGCGATTGCCGACGATACGGTCTTGCGTCATGCCACAGCGGATGGAATTTCCGGAACCTCCATGCCCGCGTTCGCACAAAGCGCTGGCGGCATGCTCACGGATAAACAGATTGATGTGATCGTCCGAGGAATTCGCCAGCGCTGGGCCCAGTCGGATATTTTGCGCGACGCGAATCCGCCGTCGTATTCTTCTTCGGAGCCGGGCGATCCGTCGCGTGGTTCGCTTGCCTACGCGCAATTTTGCTCTTCCTGCCACGGCGCGGGAGGTCGCGGCGGACAAAAGGCCGGCTCCATCGTGGATGGATCGTTCCTCGCTCTACTGAATGATCAGGAACTCCGCACTATCGTAATTGTCGGACGCCCCGAGCTCGGCGCACCGGACTGGCGCGGCAATGTTCCGGGTAAACCGATGTCGCCGCAGGATGTGTCCGACGTTGTGGCTTGGCTCGCTTCCCAGCGGGCGAAATTCCCCGGCCAACCTTACTCGACTGCTGGCAAATCGACGGGAGAAGTTCGATGACCTTACCGACGGACCTTGGCAGGCGCGATCTCTTCATGAAGATCGGAATCTTCTTGAACAGCATCGTGGGCGTGATTCTGGCTGTGCCGATCGTGCGCTACCTGCTTTCCCCCGTTGCGCACGAGCGGAAAGGGAGCTATGACAGCTGGGTTTCGCTGGGCAACCTGGGGCAGTTTCCTTCCGGTCAGACGCGCCTCGCCACCTATCGAAACCCTACTTTCTCTCCGACCGATGGAGACACGGCAGATATAGCGTGCTGGGTGCGAAATGTTGATGGGCAAAATTTTCAGGTTTTCGCGATCAATTGCGCACATCTGGGGTGCCCGGTGCGCTGGTTCCCGCAATCCAGCCTGTTCATGTGTCCTTGCCATGGCGGTGTTTACTACCAAGACGGCGCTCGCGCCTCCGGACCTCCAGAACGCGGATTATTCGAATACCACTACAAGGTTGAAAACGGAAACCTGTTGATCAAATCCGGCGAGATGCCCACGCCGGGCCAAGCGTCAAATATCGTTCGAGAGATACGGCCATGCGCCTGATCAAAACAATCGGCGAGTGGTTCGATGCGCGTTTGCAAATTGGCGCAACCATCGCGGAGACCGCCGAACATCGCATTCCGCGCGAAACCGCCAGTTGGTTTTATGTTTTTGGCAGCGCCGCGTTTGTCGTGTTCATGCTGCAAATCGTTACCGGCATACTGCTCGCGTTTATTTACGTCCCGTCCGCCGGCGAAGCCTGGAACAGCCTGCAGACTTTGAATCATCAGGTGGCGCTGGGGTGGTTCATTCGCGCGCTGCACGGCTGGGGTTCGGACTTTATGGTGGCGATTGTGTTGATCCATATGGTCCAGGTATTTTTATTCGGGGCGTACAAATATCCGCGTGAACTGACCTGGATCGTCGGCGTATTTCTCTTGCTTGTGACACTGGGCATGGCGTTCACCGGACAGGTGTTGCGATTCGACCAAGACGCGTACTGGGGCTTGGGAATTGGGGCTTCCATTGCCAGTCGCGTCCCGGTGATGGGACCTTCAATCGTCAACCTGATGCTGGGTGGCCCCATTATCGCCGGAGCTACCCTGTCTCGGTTCTTTGCGCTGCATGTGTTTATTGTCCCCGGCTTACTGATCGCGTTTGTTTCGGTGCACCTGCTGATGGTGATCAAGCTGGGGATTAATGAGTGGCCGATGCCGGGGCGATTGGTGCGCAAGGCGACATATATCAAGGAATACCACGAGCTGGTCAAGAAGGACGGCATACGGTTCTTCCCGGACGGCATGGGGAAAGATCTACTTTTCGATGGCTTCATCCTGCTATCGATCGCGGCGTGCGCCATCTATTACGGCCCGTTCGGTCCGTCTGGCCCACCGAATCCCACGATTATCCAAACCGTTCCGAAGCCGGATTTCTTCTTTCTCTGGCTCTATGCGGTGCTTTCGTTCTTGCCGCCGTCGATGGAAACCCCTGCTTTGCTAATTGGACCTGTGGTCGTAATTCTCGGGCTGCTCTTTTTGCCGTTCATTTTCGGCGAAGGGGAAAAGAGCTGGCGGCGACGGCCCGTGGCCGTACTCACCATTTTGTTGGTGGCGGTGGCGCTGGCAACGTTCACGCGCCTTGCGGAGCATACTCCGTGGAGTCCAGTGATGGATGCCTGGAGCGGGATCCCGATTCCGTCCGAGTTTTTGCACAACCGCACCGCGCTTGAGCGGCAAGGCGCGCTGGTATTTCAGGTGAAGCAATGCCACAACTGCCACTCGCTCGATGATCAAGGCGGGAAGCGCGGCCCGGCTCTCGATGCCGTGGCGGTGCGCCTGACGCAAGATCAATTGATTCGCCAGGTGATTCAAGGCGGCGGCAACATGCCCGCGTACGGCAAAAATTTGAGCCCCGCTGAGACGACGGCGCTGGTCGCGTTTCTCAAGACGCTGCATCCCGCCGGACAATCGCCGGCACGCGATGCCGCGCGGGCAATCGTGTTGGCCCCAGCCGCGGCGACGCCCGGTTCCAGTCACCCGTAAACCTTTTGTGAAAAGTTATGAATGCAGACGCGCACGCCATCTTGCAATCGTGGTCTAATCTGCTCGGTCTCGATTTGGCGCTGTGCCTCACCGCCCTCGTTTACGCCAGAGGCTGGTTTCGTTTGCGCTCCGCATTTCCGAATCTGCTTTCGCCCTGGCGGCTCGCGGCTTTTTTCGCCGGCATCATTTCAATCTGGATCGCCATCGGCTCTCCGCTGAACGCGTTTGACGATGTCTCGCTCACCGTTCACATGCTGCAGCATCTCTTGCTGATGTCCCTCGCGCCGCCTTTGATTCTGCTGGGCGCGCCGCAGCTGCCGCTGCTGCACGGCTTGCCGCAGCCCCTCGCTCGCGGCGTCGTCAGCCCCATTCTCCGCTGGGCTCCAGTGAAGCGGCTCGGCGACCTGATCGCGAATCCCGCGTTCGGCTGGTTCGCCGCGGCCGCTGCGCTGATCGGCTGGCACGTCCCCGCAATTTTTGCGCTCGCATTGCGCTGGAACTGGTTGCACGAACTGGAACACGCCAGCTTTCTCGGCGCGGGCCTTTTATTCTGGTGGCCGGTGATTCAACCCTGGCCCAGCGTCGCGCGCTGGCCGCGCTGGTCCATCCCCTTGTACCTTTTCTGCGCCACGTTGCCGTGTGACGCGCTCTCCGCATTCCTGGTCTTCTGCGATCGCGTCGTCTACTCCCCCTATCTTTCCGCCCCGCGAGTTTTCGCATGGTCAGCGCTCGAAGACCAGCAATGCGCCGCCGCCCTGATGTGGGTCTCGGTAACCATCCTCCTCCTGGTCCCAGCAGTCATGGTAACCATCCAGATTCTCGCCCCGCAGGACCCGCGCGTAGCTGCCTGCCGGTAGCGCTCGCGGTGCAGCATCCCCGATGGCGCCGCTCAAAACGGCCGAAAAAGTAGCGATTCGAAAAAGTTTTCTCGTTTGTTGTGAGCTGGTTAGCTCGACTTCGAATAATTGGGTAGCGATTAGAAATGCGCGGGTGGTGTGGTGTGGCCCGCGATTCGTCGCGCGCGAAACGTGCGCGAAGTGCGCGCGCTCGCAGATTGCGCGCCCGAACTCACGCTGTGTGCCATCATTCGCGTGTAAGCGCTCGGCACCTTGGCTGCCGCGACCCAGCACCCGGGGACACCATCGCGCAGCGCGCGCCCAGCCAGCCAAGCCCCTCGCCCGTGCCCCAGTCTCCATGTCGCGTCCTCAGCAGCGCCGAAAAGCGCCCCGGCTCACGCCAAGACATTCGCCAGCCGCTGAATATTCGTAGAAATACTGACGAGCGCAAGCGGCAGAAAAGGCGGCGTGTAGTTCGCTGTGGCGTTCAATGGTGGAGCGTCCAAACCCCCACCCTTCGCGCGAAACAGACCCGCGTCTTTGCAGCTTTCCCACCGGAATCTTACTTCGGTTCGCGACCCCGGCCCGTGGCCGAGGAGAACACTCTCCATCCGCGCCGATAAAACCTGCAGCGAACCTGTCCGTCGCAACGAGTACTGGTCTTGGACCAATTCTGTTCCAGCGCACAGCTGCTTTCACCGCGCCTTCGCGTTACATTCGAGCGTAAACCAAGATATGAAACAGCACACAAAATCGCGACGGCCCTTCGATCCCGCAACGCGGGCTTGCCTGCTGTACGCAGGATCTCAGGCTGAATCGCGCTGCAGCGCGATTCGCAAATTCAAAACCGACGTCAACGGCTGCCCGCTTCGTTGAAACCGAACCGGCCGCTACAAAACCAAAATCGCGCGCCTGCTCCAACCCTTCGCACCAGTGCTGCTGCTCCCAGTTTCTCCTTGCGCTCGCTGGCAAATTCTAATCGCTACTCAATTATTCGAAATCGGACTGACCAGCTCACAACAGACGTGAAAACTTTTTCCAATCGCTAGTTTTCGAGCGTTTTCGGTGACGCCTTGACGTCGCCAATCCCGCAAAGCAGGATGGCAGCTACAAAGTCAAAGGAAAGAGCGCAGGAGGATTGCCTGTGCCACGATGGCGACGCCGGAGACGGATCCACGGGAGGGATTTTGGCGGCGTGCGTTGGCAAGTTCGGAAAGTTCTGCAAAACCAATCGTCTCGGTCTGCGTCAGAAAACCAAGGAGAAATAAGATGGCCACAAGCAAAGAGGGAGAGAAGGATCAAGGGAAAGGGCATTTGGCAATGAAGAAACCCCCGATCGTGTCGCAGCAGGAGTGGGGGGCGGCGCACGAGCAGCTTCTGGTGAAGGAGAAAGCCTTTACGCGCTCGCGTGACGCGCTGGCCGCCGAACGCCGGCGCATGCCCTGGATGGCCGTCGAAAAGAAGTATCAGTTCGACGGACCCAACGGGAAGGCAAGCCTGCTCGATTTGTTCGAGGGCCGCCCTCAGTTGATCCTGTATCGCGCTTTCTTCGAGCCCGGCGTGTTCGGCTGGCCCGAACACGCCTGCCGCGGCTGCTCCTTCGGCGCCGATCAAGTCGCACACCTCGCGCACCTGAACGCCCGCGACACCACGCTCGCTTGGGCCTCGCGCGCGCCGCAGGCGGACATCGCTCGCGTGAAGGCACGAATGGGCTGGGAGATGCCGTGGTACACCATCACCGACAGTTTCGACGTGGACTTCGGCGTCGATCAATGGCATGGGCACAACGTGTTCTTTCGCGACGGCGAGCGCGTCTTCCGCACGTACTTCATCAACAGCCGCGGCGACGAAGCGATGGGGAGCACCTGGGGCTATCTCGATATGACGCCGCTCGGCCGTCAGGAAACTTGGGAGGATTCGCCGGAGGGCTATCCGCAGACCGCGCCGTACAAATGGTGGAACTGGCACGACAACTACGACGCCGCATCCTCGCCCGATCCGCAGTGGGTAGACATCATCACCGACCCCGCCGGAGCGGCCATCCGCAGACGCGAAGCAGAATCGACAAAATAACCCCGCCTAGCTGAGGGGAGAGGGGTGACAAACTTCAGCGCCATGTTGTTTTGAGGCGCAGCTTCAGAAATAAAATTTCAGCGCAAACGGAACCAGCCGGCCGGGTGCCGCGCTCTTTGGTTCTTGAACGGTGCGGGTTTAGAGGCCCTTGGAACCCTCACGGCCGGCCCTCCTGCGGCGGGCAGGTTCTCAGGATGAATTGCGCTGCAGCGCGAATCACAAATTCAGAACCGACGTCAACGGCTGCCCGGTTCGATGAAACTGAACCGGCCGCTACAAAACCAAAATCGCGCAGTGGCGCAATTCACAGCGCGTTGCGCACGATAGGAGCCACCTGGGTGCCCAGGATTTCTATGGCATGCAACATTTTCTGGTGCGGGAGGGTGGAGACGCCCATTTGGAAAGTGATGCGCGAGATGCCAGCGAGAGCTTCGTTTACGTAGAGGATCTTTTTTGCGACGGTTTTGGCGTCACCGATCAAGAGCGCGCCGGTCGGTCCGCGCTGCGCGTCAAATTGGGCGCGTGTGGTGGCGGGCCAGCCGCGTTCCTTGCCGATTTCGGTAAAAGTGTGGGCATAGCCTGGAAAGAAAGTTTCCGCTGCTTCGGCTGTGGTGTCCGCCAGAAAGCCGATGGAATGAAGACCCACGGTGAGCTGCTGGGGGGAATGTCCGGCGCGACGTCCGGCTTCGCGGTAGAGATCAACGAGGGGGCGGAAACGGATGGGCTCGCCGCCGATGATCGCGACCATCAGAGGAAGTCCGAGCATGCCGGCGCGGACGAATGATTCGGGCGTGCCGCCTACACCGACCCATATGGGGAGCGGATTCTGCAGCGGGCGAGGGTAGATGGATTGGCCGGTAAGCGCGGGGCGATGTCGACCGGACCAGTGGACTTCTGTGCTGGCGCGAATTGCTAAGAGCAGATCGAGTTTCTCGGCGAACAGGGAGTCATAGTCTTCCAGACGCAGGCCGAAAAGGGGATAGGACTCAACGAAAGAACCGCGACCGGCGACAATTTCGGCGCGGCCGCGGGAGATGAGGTCGAGCGTGGCAAATTCTTGAAAAACACGAACGGGATCGGAGGCGCTGAGAACGGTGACGGCGCTGGTGAGGCGAATTTTCTGCGTGCGTGCGGCGGCGGCGGAGAGGATGACGACGGGAGCTGAGTCCAGGAATTCCGCGCGGTGATGTTCGCCGATGCCGAATACGTCCAGGCCGACGCGATCGGCCAGCTCGATTTCTTCCAGGAGGTGGTGCATGCGCTCGACGGGGGTGAGCGTTAGACCGGTGGCGGGATCGGAGATGGCTGCCGCGAAACTGTCTATACCGATTTGCATCTTTGCGGCTCCTGTGACGGTGATTGCTTGGATGAGGATTTGCGGGCGGGCGGCTCACCCTTCCACAGCTCCGCGCATGGATTGCGGACCAAGGGATTTCCGGCCGGGCCGAGCGATTCGGTTCAGCTGGATTGCTTTGAATCGAGCCTCAGAAGTAAAACTTCAACGCGAATTGTACCAGCCGAGGAGCCAGCGACGCAGTAGGAAAACCAAATTGCGTGGCTCCGCGCTCGATGGAAAAGTTTTCGTTGGTCGTTGTGGGATCCGCGAATTGCAGGTTGGGGTGGTTCCAGATATTGAAGAACTCGGCGCGGAACTCGAAATGCATCTGCTCGCGAACGGGAAACTCCTTGATGAAGGATAGGTCCCAGTTCTGCAGTCCGGGTCCGAGGATGATGTTGCGTCCCGCGTTGCCGAACGTACCCTCCACGCCGTTGGGGGCAAACGCGCAGGTGTTAAACAGCGTTCCCGGCAGGCAATGCGCCCCGTTCGGATTTCCCACTACGTTGGGCCGCGCGCAATTGAATACGGCTCCTCCGCAATCGGAATTGGAAATGTTCACCAAGTCGTCGGTCGGCGTGAACCAATTGCCGGTCTGCGCGGAAACAATTCCAGTGACTTGCCAGTTGCCGACGAGCTGGTTGGCAACCCCCGTGAGATTGGAACCAAACTTCTGGCCGTTTCCAAACGGCAAATCATAAACAAAGTTGGTGACAAAGCGGTGGCGCACGTCGAAGTCGGCGTTGCCGTACTCCAGGTACGGTGCCGTTTGCAGCCGGAAGTCGCCTTGATTCTGCGAGCCGAGGCTGGCATCGGACGCGTCATCGAGCGCGTGGCTATACGTGTAGGCAAACTCAAACTGCAAGCCGTTGGAGAAGCGCTTTTCCAGACGCAGCTGCAAGCCGTTGTAGTTTGAGAATAGATTCGAACGCAGTGTATCAATCGAGGCGTCAATGTTGGGATCGGGGCGGCGCGGTGCGGTTGGAATCGTCGAATCCGCCGTCGGCACCGCCTGGTTTCCGTTGAACAGGCCGAATAGATCGGCGCCGTGCGAGCCAACGTAGGAAACTTGCGCCACGATGTTCGCCGGCAATGCGTACTGGAAACCCAGGAACCATTGCTGCATGAAGGGCGTGGTGATTTTCGGATTGATGGAGAAAAGCAACGGCGTATTCGGATCGATCAGGGAATTCGCGGGGAAACCTTGCTGCAGCGAGTTGAATCCGGGAATCGAACAGTCGATTTGCCCGGGATTGGGGTTCGCGGAATTCGTCAGGCAGGGCTGGTTGAATGCTTGCGTCACAAAGAATGGCGGGTTGAATCCGGGACTTGGATTAGAGTAGGGACCGTTTTCCTGGCCGCCGTAAAAAATGCCGTAGGAAGTTCGCAGCACGAGCTTGTCCGTGATTTTGTAGGCCAGGCCGACGCGCGGCGCAAAGTTATGGTAGTCCGCCGAGACCAGCCCGGACGATCCATTCCGCTCAATGGAAATTTGCGAGGCGAGCGTGGGAGTCAGTTGCGCGTTTTGCCCCGTGGGCACAATCAGGCAGCCGCAGGCGAAATTAAAATTGGCCTGCTCGTTGCCCGCAGCTTTCACCGGTGAATAATATTCGTAGCGCAAGCCGAGATTGAGAGTGAGGCGTGATGATTTCTTAAAGTCATCCTGAATAAATCCCGCGTAGATTTGCCGGTGATAGTCCACGTTGTGAAGATTCACGATAGAGCCGCCGTCTGAAATGCCCAGAAGAAAGCTGGCAAACCCATATCCGCCGGTTCCTGGCGCCGCGGGATTGTCCGTGAATCCGGTGTTGAAATCGGCCGTGCCGCGCGAGGCGGATGGCTGAAAAATCGTGAATTGCTCGAAACGCAGCTCGGTGCCGACTTTGAGCGAATGGCGGCCTTTCACCCAGGTGAAATTGTCGGTAACGACGAAGCTGTTTTGTTTTTCAATCGAGGGCAAAAAGCCCGAGCTGCCCAGTTCCGGCGCTGAGCCGTCGCTGAAGGTGAGCGCGGGAAGGCCACCGTTGAACGTGCCCGGCTCGAAAGGAACGCCGGGAAAATCAAGGTTCGCCGAGACATTCTCGTTGTAATTGTTTTGGTAGCGGTGCGCGTTGATCCGGTTGTAGCCAAAACGAAATTCATTCACATGGGTGGAATCGAAAACGTGAGTTTCGCTCAACGCGATGCTGCGGTAGGAGAAATCCTCGATTCCATCGAAAAACCCGCCGCCGTCCAGAACGTTCTGGAAAGGTGACGGAATAAAACTGGGCTGGTTTTCGTAACTGAACCGGCCAAAGATGGAATCCTTGCTCGAAAAAGTGTGGTCCACGCGCACGTCAAAATTGTTGCGAGTTTCGCTGCGCACGGGTAAGGCGAGGTAGTTGAATCCCGCGTTGTTGCTCACGTTCGGCAGTGGAATCAGCGCGGCCAGTCGGGAAGCCAGCGGGTCCGTTGATCCCGCGGGAAACATGTTTGTAGGAACGCCTCCGGCACCCACGCCGATCGGCACTCCGCACAATCCACTGGGATTGGCGGGCGTTGTTGGAACAATCTGCGTGCGCCGGGCGTTGAAAATTTCCCCGACGAAGGTCTGGTTCCCGCTGCAATCCAAAGCCACGGCGCCCGTCGGATTGCCGCTGTTAGGGTCTATGGCCATTGCGGGCGTATTGGTGAGCAGTTCGGAGAAGTCGCCGTTCACCATGTTCTGATCGGGAATTGTCGCGGTCTGCGGTATTCCCTGCCGCAAGCGGAAGCCTTCGTAATCGCCGAAGAAAAAAGTCCTGTCCTTCTGAATCGGGCCTCCGAATGTGCCGCCGAACTGGTTCTGCTTGTATTCCGGTTTTTGCGGGATAACTACGATGGCGGGAAAAGCGTCGAGCGCGTCGTTCCGAAAATATTCGAAAACATCTCCGTGGAAAGCATTGGTGCCGGACTTGATCACGGCGTTTAGAATGGCGCCATTGCCTCTGCCGAATTCCGCGCTGTAGTCGTTGGTTTGAACTTTAAATTCCTCGATGGCGTCAATGGGAGGTTGAATCACGTACGACGATTCGTTCAACACGTCGCCCAGATTTGAATTGTTATCGATTCCGTCGAGCAGAAAGTTGTTTTGCAACGAGCGGGCGCCGTCCACGCTAAATCCAAAACTGCCACTTACGCGCGAGCCCGGTTCACTGGGAACCACGCCGGCGCCGAGCTGCGCGAGTTGCGCAAAATTCCGCCCGTTCAGAGGTAGCGTTTCAATGCGCGTCTTGTCAATCACTTCGCCCATGGTGCTCGTCTCGGTTTCCAGTAATGGGTTCTGGACGGTTACCTCCACCTTCTGCGAAACCTGTCCAATCTCCAGCTTGACGTTGGCTTCGATGCGGCCCTGCACGTCGAGTTGCACGGGACCCGCCACCGCGGTCTTAAAGCCGGCCCTCTCGACGCTAATCGTGTAACGGCCGACCTTCAGCGGACCCGCGACATACTCGCCATTTGCTTCCGTGGTGGTATCAAACTCCGTTCCGCGGTCCACATCAATTACTCTGACTTGCGCGCCCGCGACAACTCCTCCGGACGCATCCTTTACGGTTCCCGCGATTACGCCGGTGTCCTTCTGCGCCCAGGAGCTTGCACAGCAAAGGGCTATCGCCGAGGCGAAAACGACGACGCGCAAACTCGTGGTGATCTTGCCGCCAGGATGTTCGAGTAGGCTCTTGGCACTTGCTCGACCGGACAGAAAAAAGCGCACGAGTATGTTCACCGATAACCCTCCCCCGCATTGTTGGGCCCCTGTTTCGCGAGTTGGAGCTGCCCGCGGAGCACCCCACGCCGCAGGATGACGAGAAACAGACCTTAATCGCTCACGTAATTAGTCCTATTGTGCACATTTGTCAACTTTTTTTATCGAATATGATGTATTTTGTCTTTTTGCGATCATTTTTCAGCGAGTTGTGGCACAATCGGCTGCTTTTGGATCCTGAAACGGGATGGAGAAGTTTGATGAGCCTGCTGGCCGAGGAACGCAGATTTCGCATTCGCGAGGTGTTATCCCGCGAGCGAACGGTCACTGCTTCCGAACTTATTCGCACACTCGGCGTCACCGCAGCCACCATCCGCCGCGATCTGGAAGCCCTGGAGAAGGAAGGCGTGTTGGTTCGCTCGCACGGCGGCGCGGTTTCGCGCACGTCAAGCGCGAACATTCAACCTTCTTACGAATCACTGGGCCGCAGCAATCGCGCCGAAAAACAGGCAATCGCCCGCGAAGCAGAGCGATTGATCCTGGATGGCGAAACGGTATTCCTGGAAGGAAGCACCACGGTTTACGAACTCGCGCGGCGCCTGCTGCATCGCAACCGGCTTACCGTGATCACCAATTCCCCGCCGATCGTGGCTGAATTTCAGCACAGCCAGCACGTCTCGGTGATTTCCACGGGAGGCGAACTTCAGAAGGATGTGTTTTATCTTTCCGGCGTTTGGGCGCAGCGCGCGCTCTCTGAGATACGCGTGGACAAAGCCGTGCTGGGCGTTAGCGCGATTGATCCCGGCTATGGCATTTCCACCGCCAGCCAAGCCGAAGCGCAGATCAAAAAAATGATTCTGAAGTCGGCGCGCGTGAGCATTGCCCTCGTGGACCACAGTAAATTTGGCAATCAAGGATTTGCCTATGTGGGGCCGACTACCGACATTGACATCCTGGTGACGGATTCCGGCACCGACCCGCAATATCTGCGGCCGCTGCGCGAGGCCGGCGTGGAATTAATCATTGCCGATGTGCGGGAGCCTTCCGTCGAGACCGACGGGCATGAACCGCCAAAAAGCCGTGCGCGTTCGGGGGGCGGCAAGCGTTGAGTGAGAGTATGCGTGCCCACTCCAAAAAGGCTTTCTTGCTATCGTTGATCGCGGCCGCTCTGGCTGCGACAGCATTCCTCGCGCTTCGGATTGTAGCGCGCCCCTTGTTTGCGGCCGCGGCAGCCCGGCCATCGCTCGCCCCTGGTTCCAATGATGATGATGCGCTCCAGGCATTCGCGGCAATGCAACCGGTGGATACCCACGTTCACGCGTTCAAGAGCGATCCTGCGTTTGCCGACCTGATGGCGCGCCTGCGATTGCGGGTGCTGGACATTTGCGTCGCAGATACGCAAGGTATTTATGGTGAATTGGCCGCCCAGCTCGCGCGCGCCAAGGCTTTCGTCGGCGCGAGCCCCGGTCACGCCAGGCTGTGCGTTACGTTTAATCCATTCACGTTCCAGCACAAGGATTTCGCGCAGCATACCGTCAAACAGCTCCATCAGGAATTTTCCGACGGCGCTGTCGCGGTGAAGATCTGGAAAAATATCGGCATGGAATTAAAGACGCCAGATGGCAGATACGTGATGCCCGACGATCCGGCGTTCGCGCCCATCTATCGGGAAATCGCGGCCGAAAATAAGACGCTCGTCGCGCACGTGGCCGAGCCTTCTTCCTGCTGGGAACCGCCCAACCCAGACAGTCCCGATTACGATTACTACAAGGAAAATCCCGAGTGGTACATGTATCTGCATCCAGACCATCCGCGCAAGGAAGTCATCCTGGCCGCGCGCGACCATCTGCTCGCGGAGAATCCGAAACTGCGCGTCGTCGGAGCGCATTTGGGTAGCATGGAAACGGACGTGGATGAAATCGCCAAGCGCTTTGACCGTTATCCGAATTTCGCGGTGGACACCGCGGCGCGCATGGAATACTTAATGCTGGCGCCGCGCGAAAAGGTGCGGAACTTCCTCATCCAGTATCAGGACCGCGTGGTGTACGGCACCGATCTCGAGTTTCTCGCGAACGAAACCACGCCCGACGCGTTAAAGGATTGGCAAGATACGTACGCCAGAGACTGGAAGTTCTTGGCGACGGATCAGACCCTGCAACTCAGGGGCCGCGAAATCCAGGGACTGAAGTTGCCGGAGCCGGTTCTGCGCCGAATCTATCACGATAATGCCGTGCACTGGATTTCTGGGATCGCGGACGCTGCGAAATAATCCGCTCGCCAGCGATCACGCGCGGCGGCTCTTCGTCTAGACAGCCTCAAGAAAGCCTTACCAGCTCAGTTCCTGGATTTCGATCTGTGGCAGCAGCGCGCGCACCGTCGCGAGTTCGATCCTGCCGGGCGCTGCCGCCACACAATTCGCAGCGCCACAGGCCGCCGCCAGGCGCAGAGCGTCTTCGCCGAAGATGCCCTGCACGGCAGAGTACGCGAAACCTCCCAGCGTTGCATCGCCGGAGCCTACCGTCGAGATTACATTCATGTGCGGTGGCCGGGCTTTCCACACCGGTCCGTTCTCACGCTCTACCCAGACCAATCCTTCGCGTCCCAACGTGATCGCGGCGCTTCCTACTCCGCGCTTTACGATCTCTTTGGCCGCGCCGGCAATTTCCTGCATCGTTGCGAGCGGCCGTCTCACGAGCGTTTCCGCCTCGGCACGATTTACCTTAACAAAATCGGGACGTGCGTTTGAGCTCGCACGCAAAGCCTCACCACTGGTGTCCACAAAAACTCTCGCGCCTGAATTTCGTGCCGTTTCGATCAGCGAAACGTAAAAATCGGATGCAAGTCCCGCGGGCAGACTGCCGGAAATCGCTAGCACCGCGTTGTTCCAGTCGTCGCGAAGCCCCTGCGCACACCGCTGCAGAAATTCTTCGCGCTCGTGAGCGGTCGGCTCCGCGCCCGGCTCCAGGATTTCCGTCACGCGTCCCGCAGCGTCAATAATTTCCAGATTCACGCGCGTGCCAGACTGCGTTGGAATCGCAACCACTCGAATTCCCAGAGATTCCAACTGCCGCGCGCATTCCTGCCCGATCGCTCCGCCGAGAAATCCCACCCAAACAGGCTGGGCTCCGAGAGCGAGCGCGGCCATCGCGACGTGAGCAGCCTTGCCGCCCGCCAGCCCCTGCGCGCTTTTAGCGCGATTGATTTCGCCGACCGCCAGGGATTCCATGCGCAGGCGGCGATCCATGGCCGGATTGGCGCTCAGGCAAACGATCGTTGGACCGGGCATAAATCCTTGCTCCTGGCTGGCCTTTGTGCCAAGCTATCACCCTCTGGTACGAAATAGTAACAAAAAGTAAGAAATCGAAAGCAGGCTTTTATTTATGCTCGCGGAAGAGCGGCGGCGCAAAATCCTGGAATTGACGCAGCGCGACGGCCGGGTTGTCGTCAAGGACCTGGCGCGCCGTTTTTCCACTTCGCTGATCACGATTCGCAAGGATTTGGAATCGCTCCATCAAATGGGACGCCTGCAACGCGCGCATGGCGGCGCGCTGCCCATCGACGCAACCGCGCTGCGCGATCCTACCTTGCACGAAAAAGAGCAGTTACACCGGCGCGAAAAACTCAAAATCGCCGCCGCCGCGGCGCGTCTGGTTCGCCCCGGCCACGTGGTGATTCTGGATTCGGGCACTACCACTACCGCCATCGCGCGCGCCATCAAGCATATCCGCGATCTTACGGTGATTACAAACGCGGTGAATATCGCAGCCGAACTGGCTGGCACGGACGTGGAGGTCATTCTGACGGGCGGCGTGCTGCGGCGGAATTCGTTTTCGCTGGTGGGTCCTCTCACGGAAGATTCGCTAAGGCACGTCACCGCGGATCTCCTGTTCCTTGCGGTGGATGGATTCGATATTGAGTATGGCCTTACCACTCCCAATCTGCTGGAAGCGCGCGCCAATCGCGTGATGATGGAAAACGCCAAGACCACGATCATCGTCTGCGATTCGAGCAAATTTGGGCGGCGCAGCCTTTCCTTTATCGCGCCTACCTCGGCCGTCCATCACACCATGACAGACAGCAAGATTTCCGCGCGGCATCTTCGTGGGCTGCGCGCAGCGCACGTCAAAGTCGTTGTAGTTTGAATTTTCATCACGGGATCATTGCGGAGGAACAGTTGGTAGATTGGAAAGCAGGAGTTGGCGCCCACACCATCGCGGAGATTCTCTCGGAGCCTTCCACTTGGAAATCGTGCCTCAACGCGCTGGAGAAGACCTCTGAGCTGCAATCGCTGAATGAGAAGCTTCCCCGGAATATCGAATGGGTGTTCATCGGCTGCGGATCGAGTTTTTATCTGGCGCAGGCTGCGTCGGCCAGTTGGACGATTTTGACGGGCGAGAAATCCCGCGCGCTTCCTGCATCCGAAGTCACGCTATTTCCGCAATTATTTCCAGCCGCGTGTCAGCCCGTGCTGATCACCCGCTCGGGTTACACCTCAGAGGTCTTGCAGGCCGCCGAATATCTGGAAGAACGCCTTCACCTGCAAACTCTGGCGATCACCTGCGGCTTGGATACCCCCATCGAAAAGATCGCCTCGCACTGCATCCAGCTGGCTGCTGCGGACGAAAAAAGCACGGTGATGACGCGGTCTTTCACCTCGATGCTGATCACTCTGCAATCGCTTGCCGCAATTCGCGGAGGGCGCCGCGACTTCCTGGACGCGCTACGCAAACTCCCCGATCAGGTCGCTGGCTCATTGAACGCAATTCACAGCACGATCAAGTCGCTCGCGGACTCGCGCGCGTTTGCGGACTATGTATTTCTCGGGCAGGGGCCGTTTTTCGGAATCGCGCAGGAATCCATGCTGAAGGTGAAAGAGATGTCCTGCTCCTACGCACAGTGTTTTCACACGCTCGAGTTCCGGCACGGGCCGAAAGCGATCGTCAGTCCGGAGACGCTCATTACGTTCATCATCAGCGAAACGGGCTTTGCCGCCGAAGTAGCGGTGCTAGAGGAAATCAAAAAGCTGGGCGGTACGACGCTCGTGATTTCCAATGCCGGCGATTCCGTGATTCGGCGATCGGCTGATTATTTTGTTGAGTTGTCGCTCGATGTGCCGGAAACGGCGCGCGTGGCTGCCAGCGTGATTCCTGGCCAACTGCTGGGCTTCTGCACCGGAATCAAGAAGGGTTTGAATCCTGACGAGCCTCGCAACTTGTCTCGCGTGGTGATGCTGGAAACCAAATAACAGGGGCCGCAAGAATGCCGCTGGATGTCTGCGTCGTCGGCGAGATCAACCCGGACTTGATTCTTTACGGCGTGCCGGCGCAACTGAAGCCGGAAGAGGAATCGCTGGTCAATGGATTCCGGCTGACACTGGGAAGTTCGTCGGCCATTTTCGCGCACAACCTTTCGGTGCTGGGCACGAGGGTCGGTATGGTGTCAAAAATCGGCGCTGATGCGCTGGGCAAGATGGCATTCGACTGGCTGGCGAATGCAGGCGTAGATCTGGCTCGTGTGTGTGTTGCTGCGAGCGGGCCGGCAACAGGCCTCACCGTGATTCTCGCGCAGCCCGAGCATCGCTTCATCCTCACGTATCCCGGCACCATGTTTGAATTCAGCCACGACGATCTGGATCTCGAGTATATTTTTTCCGCGCGGCATCTGCACCTCTCGTCCTATTTCCTGCACCGCGCACTGCGGCCTCGCATCGTTGACCTATTTCGCGAAGCCAAGACCAGGGGACTTTCCACTTCGCTCGACACGAACGACGACCCCGAAGGCAAGTGGGGGAACGATCTGCTGGAGGTGCTTCCGTTCGTCGATATATTTTTTCCGAACGAGCGCGAGGCGAAAAAAGTTGCGCGCACCGATGATTTGCAGCAAGCGATCGATAAACTCGCGCAGCTTTGCCAATTTGTCGTCGTAAAACTGGGCTCGAACGGCGCTGTTGCGCGGAAAGGATCCGAAGAATGGCGCCACACCGGCTTGCGCGTCGCGTCGGTGGATCCGGTCGGCGCGGGCGACAGCTTTGACGCGGGCTTCATTCATCGCTACTTGCAGGGCGCGACGCCGCAGGAATGTCTCGACTACGCGGACGTCGCCGGAGCGTTTTCAACGACTTGCGAAGGCGGGACCGAAGCTTTTAAGGACCGTACGAGGGTCGAAGCATTTTTTCGCGAGCACTTAACTTCGAATTGATCACTGCGGGTTGAGCGCGCCGCAGTTGCAATCCGCTGTAGCGCATCACTCCTGCGTGGCTTTTATCAGCAGATGGTCGGTAAAGCTGGCCCTCAGTTTCGCGTCCGGCGCGGTCACTTCTCCCAGATCCTTGCCGTTGACATAATCCACCACGCGATATTTTCCCGCAGCAAGCCCGCGCAGTTCGATTTCGCCGGACCACGGTGTCTGCGCGGTCTTAGGGGCGCCCGCTGTCGCTGTCAGCGCAAAGAACGCGTAGTACATCGCGCCATCCTTTTCGATCGCGTATCCCTCCGGCACATCGTAGCCGTAAACGTAGAGATCGCGGAACGTGCCGCGTGAAAGCATGTTGTCGTTATAGAGGCCAATCCACTTTTTCCAGTATTCCTCTTTTTGCGGCGTGAGATACACGTCCGCAAGCTTCGGACCGTAGTTCGGCCACGCGAATTTTGTGCCCACCACGCCGCCCGTGCCGATCGTCGAAGCAAAATCAGATCCGAGATCCTTCTCGTTCCCGTTCGGGTTCGCGATGCGCGTCAATTCCACGTGATCGCCGTAGACGGCAGAGTTCGGACCGAGCAGCGCTTTGTACATTTTCACGCGTTGCCGCACTTGCACGGAACCGACCGGATCGGCCGTCACGGCCTGATCGAGATAGCGCAGCCACGCGATGCTGGGCGGCGTGCCACAGGGGCAGCTTTGCGTGACGCTATCGGGCTTCAGCGCGCGGGTGGTGTCGAAAATCGTTTTATAGATATCACCCATCGCATAAACGGAATCATAAGGCGTCTTGTGATGGTGTTTCGGGTTGTAGCAGGCCGGCACGCTGTAAATGTTGTCGAGCTTGTGCCCGTCGAAATCCCAGTCGCGTATGAATTTTTCGGTGAGTTGCCTGTAGTAGGCGCGCACCTCGGGAACGGCGGGACAGAGCGTCGCCAAATTCCGGGTCATGCGCGCGGGCTTGCCGTTCTTGTCCAGAATCAGCCAGTCCGGATGCTCTTTCACCACGTCCGAGACGCCGTAAGAATGCGATTCGTATCCCGGGCCGCCATCTTCCACGGCCAGCGGCAACCACCACAGTTGCACTTTGATTCCCTGCTGGTGAAATTGCTGAACCATCTTTTGGATTTCTCCGTCGGGAAAAGTGTCGCTGCGCGGCTGCCAGTCGCCGTAGTTGTTGAACCAGCGGTCATCCAAAGTGGCCCAGTGAATTCCGAATTCCTTGAGTTTGGGAATTGTCCCCAGCATTTGCGCCGGCGTTACATTGGCGAGATAGCCCCAGCCGCACCAGCTCACCGCGTAGTCTTCGCTATTGGTTGTGGGCCTCCTCAGCCCTTCGCCGTCAATTACGTCGGAATAAACTCTTAGCGGCTCGTAATAATCGCCCGCATAGACCGCGATGAATGTCTCGGGGCTGGAGTAACTTTCGCCCGGTTGCAACGCACTGTCGGCTATGAGGTGGACGCTGGCATCCACGTGGCCGTCGGCTTCCGTTTTCACCGGGACGGAAAGCACCAGAGGCAGCGTTTCCACGTGGCCGATCGCTTCGCCCACGGTCTTCGTCCAAAATGCGACCACGGGAATTCCACCGCCCACGCGACCCAGGTCTCCCTTGACGTCCACCACGGAACCCATCTGGTTTTGTTGCGAAAATTTCCGTGGGATTTCAAATACGTTCTCTCTTCCCCACTCGATGCTCGCTCCGTGGAAGGACCACATATCGTTGGGCGCGACCGCCGGATCAGCCAGGGAAGCATTGAAGCGATGACGATCCAGGTCAACGGCATCGAGCTTCACTTCATTCTTGCCGGAATTACGAATGGAGACCGACACCAGCGCGACGCTCGGAAATTGGTCGTACACTTCCACCACCAGCGTTTCTTCCAGATCTGCAGCCGAGTTCTTGCCGGTTAATTCGATGCGTTTTCCTCTTGTGCCGAGTCTTCCGTGAGGTGCGGAGATCTGAGGATGAGCAACGTCGAAGACCACTTCGGGCAGCTGCTTTGCGCCCGTCGTCAGCGCGATGCCGGAACCTCCCGCAGCGTCCTCGAGCGAAAGTTTTCGCCCGCCGCTCTCCAGGCTTGCAGCGACATACCCGTTCGGAGCGATTGCGAATTCGGCCGCGGGAGTGTCCAGGAGCACGGCATCCGGCGTGGTGGTTACCTGAACCTCTGATTCGGGCGATTGCTGCGATTTGGCGGGCGCGGTACTCACCGCGGATTCTTTCGCGCAGCCGTTCGCGAACAGCATGAGTGCAGCGGCGGAGACGAGCGACAGGCTGGCGAAACGCCAGGTGGAGCGCGGCCTTGTCGGTTCGACGAAGAGAGTCGGGATCATGGTTCCCTCAACAGAAAAAGAAGTAAAAAGCTATATTTCGTAACATAACGATACCCGCGCAATATCTCACATCAAGGACGCACACGCCACTGAAAATGCCTTCGCCCGATGCGGCCCGCCCGCCGCCGATCTGGACATTTAGGCCTGCCTTTCAATGCGGCGCTTTTGTATTATCGAAGAGCGTAGATCGCCACGAGGATATTAGAGCTTGAAGAATCGCAGCTGGACCCGAAGTGCACAGAAACTCGTCCTGGGTGTTGATATCGGCGGCACGAAAGTGGCGGTCGGCCTGGTGAACTTACGAGGCCAAATTGTGCATGCCGGACGCGCGCCGATGATGGCGCGCGGCAGCGCCGAGGAGGGATTGCGCGCGGTGCTGACTGCGATGGACGGCGTGATGCCACACGCGCGCGCGGCGCGAGTGCGCGCCATTGGCGTGTGCGCGCCGGGATGGGTGGAGAGCCAGCGTGGAGTGTTGCTGGGCGCGACGAATCTGCCGTGCTGGCGAAATTTCCCGTTGGCGCAGAAGATCGAAAAACATTACGGCTTGCCCACGCGGCTCACCAACGACGCCAGTGCCGCAGCGCTCGCCGAAGCAAAATGGGGAGCGGGCGCCAAATATGAAAGCATCTTTTATGTGAGTTTAGGAACCGGCATCGGCACGGCGATGGTACGGGAAGCGGAGATTTACCGCGGGCGACCCGGCGGCGGCTGTGAAGGCGGCCACATGACCATCAACTTGAGCGGTCCACTGTGTGGCTGCGGCAAGCGCGGATGCGTTGAGGCGTACGCCTCAGGCACCGCGATTTCCACGCGCGCGCGCAGGCTACTGCGCCAGATGCGTCACAGTACTTCGCAAATCCTGAAACTGGCCGGCGGAAATATCTCGAATGTCACGGCGGAGACCGTACACAAAGCCGCACGAAGTGGCGATCAGCTAGCCATGCAAATTCTGCAAGAAGCCGCCGACCATCTGGCCATCTGGCTCGGCAACATAATTGACCTGCTGGAACCGGAAGTGATCATCGTGGGAGGCGGCATCGGTCGAGTAATGACGTCTTATCGGACCCGCATGAGGCGAACGCTCGAGACCTGGGCGATCAATCCGGGGGCGCATCGCGTGCCCATTTTGAATGCCCGTTACGGCACCCAGTCAGCCCTGGCGGGCGCCGCTGCCCAGTGGCTTGCGCCTTCGCGGCTGCGCAACGATTGACCGAATACTCGGATCTGGCTAATCGCTAGGAACAAAACATCTTAAGTCCCTGATTTGCCAAAGAATTCACGAACCGCAAGAGTCGCCTGGAAGTAGCACCTGTTGCACTGTTTGCGAAACGCGTTGAAACCAAACGCACCCCGCTCTCGTCGGAATATAATGCGTATTGAATCTACCCCTAGGTGGTCGTCTGCGGAGGCTATCTACGCGTCGCTGGCTTAACCGTTAGATAACAACTGATATTCTTTTGGCCGATGTCGTCAGCATAAAGAAATACACAGACGTCCCGCGCGCTGAAGGTTGAATCATCGAATGAGGGAGCAAAGTGCCAGATAATAGTCCGAAGATCGGAAGTACTCATAGCGACACGACAACCACGACTGCCGCACCGTCCACGGGTTCCGCTGCGAAACGGCGAGAGGACGCGCATGAAGACGCCGGAAATAGCGGCAGTTATACATGGATCTGGATCGTCGTGATCGTGATCCTGGGAATCGGCGGGCTGGTTTATTACCGTAAGCAGCAAGCAGCCGAGGCCGCCGCAAAAACCAAAGCGGCGCTCGCCAATCGCAGCGTTCCGATTACCACCGCGACCGCTACCACGGGGCCCATCGGCATTTACATCAATGCGCTCGGAACCGTCACCTCCGTTTATACCGCCACCATCACCACTCGCGTGGATGGGCAGATCGTCAGCGTCAATTACGTGGAAGGTCAAATGGTTCACAAGGGCGACCTGCTGGTGCAGATCGATCCGCGCCCTTATCAAGCGGCGTTGACCCAGGCCGAAGGAACGCTGGCGCACGACGAGGCTCTGCTCAATGAAGCGCGTATTGACTTGGACCGGTACCAGCTGGCCTTCAATCGCAATGCAATCGCCAAGCAGCAACTCGACGATCAGATCCAGATCGTGAAGCAGTACGAAGGTTCGGTGAAGAACGACCAGGGCACGGTTGCCAGCGCCACCACGAATCTCGACTACGCCACGATTAAAGCTCCCATTAATGGGCGCGTCGGCCTGCGCCTGGTTGATCCCGGGAATATTGTCACAGCGGCCAGCGGCACGCCTCTGGTGGTGATCACGCAGTTGCAGCCGATCACTGTAATTTTCAGCGTGGCCGAGGATTATCTGCCGCAGATTCAAAAGCAACTGCGCCAGGGAAATAAGATGTCGGTGGATGCATTCGATCGCAACCAGCAAATCAAGCTGACTTCGGGCAAGCTGTTGACATTGGACAATCAAATTGACACCACCACCGGCACGGTAAAACTGAAAGCCATCTTTGAGAACTCCGATGTCTCCCTGTTCCCGAATCAATTTGTGAACGCGCGGCTGCTGGTGGATACGCAACAAAACGCCACGCTGGTTCCCGCTGCCGCGATTCAACGAAATGCGCAAGGCGCGTTCGTGTATTTGGTTAAGTCCAACCAGACTGCGGCGATTCAATCCGTCACGATCGGCACCACCGACGGCGGTAACGCTGCCGTGCAAGGCGTGAAGTCCGGCGATGTGGTTGCCATAACCGGATTCGACAAACTCCAGGACGGCGTGAAAGTGTCAGTGCAAAATCCCGCAGGCGAGGGCAACGGTTCCGCGAATGCCTCCTCCGGCAACGGAACCAGCGCGAGCCCAGGCAGCAATGGCTCAGGCGGGCAGGCATCGGGCAGCGGGGGAAATCGTCCGTGAACCCGTCTCGTCCATTTATCATCCGGCCGGTCGCGACTTCACTTTTGATGGCCGCGATTCTTCTCGCTGGATTCGTCGGGTTCACGCAGCTGCCCGTCTCGGCGCTGCCTGAAGTGGATTACCCCACGATTCAGGTGGTGACGTTCTACCCGGGTGCGAATCCTGACGTAGTGGCTTCGGCGGTCACCGCGCCGCTCGAAAGGCAGTTCGGCCAAGTCCCCGGCCTCAGCCAGATGACGTCCACCAGCTCCGACGGGAGCTCCGTGATCGTCCTGCAGTTTTCGCTGGAGCTCAATATTGACGTCGCCGAGCAGGAAGTGCAGGCGGCCATCAATGCCGCACAGACCTACCTGCCCGCGGATTTACCCACGCCGCCGATTTACAGCAAAACCAATCCTGCGGACACGCCGATTCTGACGCTGGCGCTGACGTCCAAAACGATTCCGCTCTCGCAGGTGGAAGACCTCGCGGACACGCGTCTCGCGCAAAAAATCGCGCAGCTGCCGGGCGTGGGTTTGGTGAGCATCAGCGGAGGCCAGAAACCCGCGGTACGCGTACAAGTGAATCCCACGGCGCTTTCTTCTTACGGCATCAACCTGGAAGACGTGCGCACTGCGCTGCAATCCACCAGCTTGAATTCCGCGCTGGGAAATTTCGACGGTCCACATCAGGACTATCAAATCAACGCGAACGACCAGCTACTGACCAGCCAGGAATTCGCGAACGTGGTGGTCGCATACCACAACGGTTCGCCGGTGCGCCTCTCAGACGTCGCGCGCGTGGTGGACGACGTGGAGAATGTGCGCCAAGCGGCGTGGATGAACGAGACGCCCGCGGTGATCGTCAACATCCAGCGGCAACCCGGCGCCAACATTATTCAGGTGGTGGATCGCGTCAAGGCTCTGTTGCCGTTGTTGCAGAGCAATTTGCCCGCCGCCGTGCACGTGACCGTGCTGACGGACCGAACCGTAACCATTCGCGCCTCGGTGCAGGACGTGGAATTTGAATTGTTGCTCACCGTGGCGCTGGTGGTTATGGTCATCTTTCTATTTCTGCGCAACGTGCGCGCCACCATCATTCCCAGCGTTGCGGTTCCGCTTTCGCTGGTTGGCACGTTTGGCGTGATGTACCTGGCGGGCTACAGCCTGAACAACCTCACGCTTATGGCGCTGACGATTTCCACCGGCTTCGTGGTGGACGACGCCATCGTCATGATCGAAAACATCGTGCGCTACATCGAAGAGGGCGATGATCCGCTGCGCGCCTCCCTGCTGGGTTCGGAACAAATCGGATTCACGATCGTGTCGCTGACGATTTCCCTGATCGCCGTATTGATTCCGCTGCTTTTCATGGGGGACATCGTCGGGCGCCTCTTTCGCGAATTTGCCATCACGCTTAGCGTCACGATTCTTGTTTCCGCCGTGGTCTCCCTCACGCTGACGCCCATGATGTGCTCTCGCCTGTTGAAACATGATCCCGAAGCTCAGAACGGTCGTTTCTACAAGCTTTCGGAGCGCGGGTTTCAGAGCGTCATTGATTTTTACGGCCGGACCCTGAGATGGGTCTTGAAACATCAGGTTGCTACTCTCGTGGTGGCCGTTGCCACACTGGTTCTCACCATCGTTCTTTACGTCTTCGTGCCCAAGGGCTTCTTTCCGGTGCAGGATACCGGAATCATCCAAGGCATCTCCGAAGCTACCGAATCCATTTCATTTCCCTTGATGGCCCAGAAGCAGCAGCAGCTCAGCGCAATCATCCTGAAGGACCCTGCCGTGGACAGCCTTTCGTCCTTCATCGGAATTGACGGTACCAATACCACGCTCAATAGCGGACGCATTCTGATCAACCTGAAGCCGCTTGAGGAGCGGCACATCAATGCCTCGGACGTGATTCGCAGGCTGCAGCCGGAACTGGAAAAGGTGGACGGCATCACTTTGTATATGCAGCCGGTGCAGGATTTGACGGTGGAAGATCGCGTCAGCCGCACGCAGTATCAATACACGCTGGAAGATCCTGATTTGAACGAGCTGAACGACTGGACCGCCAAGCTCGTCGCCAAACTGAAACAACTTCCGGAACTGCGCGATGTGGCGACGGACCAACAGACCGGCGGACTTGCCGCCGCGCTGGTGATCGATCGCGTGACCGCTTCGCGCATGGGCATCACGCCCTCGGCAATCGATCAAACGCTCTACGACGGATTTGGCCAGCGGCAGGTGACCACGCTTTACACGCAGCTGAATCAATATCACGTCATTCTGGAAACGATGCCGGACTTCCAGAAAAATCCCACAAAGTTGAACGACATCTACGTTCGATCGGCGCTGGCTTCCAATTCATTGACCACCGGTTCGACCCCTGCCAGCACCGTCGTCACTTCCACCACCGCATCCGGCAATGCCAATTCGACTCCAAGTCCCGCGGCCACCAAGTCTGGGCCGAGTTCCGGCTCCGCCAATCCCACGGCGGTCTCCTCGCCGAATGGAGCCGCGGTACCGCTCAGCGCCTTCACTCATTTCGAATCCCGAACCGCGCCATTATCGGTAAATCATCAGGGACAGTTTCCAGTCGTCACCATCTCATTCAATCTCGCTCCGGACGCATCGCTCGGTGAAGCCACGAAGGCAATTGACAAGGTGCAACAGGACATCGGCATGCCGCTCAGCGTGCAGGCCGCCTTTCAAGGCACCGCAGCTTCGTTCCAGGCTTCGCTGAGCAACGAGCCGCTTTTGATTCTCGCGGCGCTCGTCACCGTTTACATCGTGCTGGGCGTACTCTACGAAAGTTACATTCATCCCGTCACGATTCTTTCCACGCTGCCTTCGGCGGGTGTGGGCGCGATCCTGGCGTTGCTGATCTGCGGCCAGGAACTCAGCGTCGTCGCGCTGATAGGAATTATTCTGCTGATCGGCATTGTGAAAAAGAACGGCATCATGATGATTGACTTCGCTCTGGAAGCGGAACGAAAGCACGGCATGAGTTCCGAGGATGCCATCTACGAGGCTTGCCTGCTGCGTTTTCGGCCCATCATGATGACGACCATGGCCGCGCTCCTCGGTGGTCTGCCACTCGCTCTGGGCACCGGCATCGGCTCAGAACTTCGGCGACCGCTGGGTATCGCGATGGTCGGCGGCCTTTTGCTGAGCCAGGTCCTTACGCTCTACACCACGCCGGTGATTTACATCTTCTTCGATGATCTGGCCAAGAAAGTTGCGACCTCGCGCGCCGGCCACGGAAGCACGGAGTCGGTCCCAGCGGATTAGCCATGAGCATCTCCTCGCCATTCATTCATCGCCCCGTAGCCACCACTCTTCTGACGATCGCTATTGCGCTCGCCGGCGCTGTGGCTTTCCAGGTGCTGCCGGTTTCCGCTCTTCCGCAGATTGATTTCCCCACAATTTCTATCGCTGCCACCTTGCCGGGAGCCAGCCCCGAAATCATGGCGTCGTCCGTAGCCACGCCTCTGGAACGGCAGTTTGGCCGAATTGCCGGCGTCACGGAAATGACGTCGTCCAGTTTTCTCGGCACCACCAGCATCACTCTGCAATTCGATTTGAACCGCAACATTGACGGCGCCGCGCGCGACGTGGAAGCTTCCATCAACGCCGCGCGCAGTTATTTGCCGGTGAACCTCCCTAGCAATCCGACGTACCGCAAAGTCAACCCCGCCGACGCGCCGATCATGATCCTGGGTTTGACTTCTAAGGTTTACGACCGCGGACCGATGTATGACGCAGCGTCCACCATCGTGCAGCAAAGGCTCTCGCAGATTCAGGGCGTCGGACAAGTGAGCGTAGGTGGAAGCTCGCTGCCCGCCGTGCGCGTGGAACTGAATCCCACGCAACTGAACAGCTACGGCCTCGGACTGCAAGACGTCAATTCGATGCTGAGCACGCAAAATGCAAACGTCGCCAAAGGGCAGATCACCGACGGGCAAACTACCGCGGATATCGTCGCGAACGATCAGCTGCTCAAAGCCGCTTATTACAAGGATCTGGTCATCGGCTACCACAAAGGCGCGGCGGTTAAGCTCTCCGACGTCGCCGATGTGCGCGACGAGGTGGAGAACATACGCGCAACCGGATTTTTGAACGGTAAACCCTGCGTGCTGCTGATCGTTTTCCGGCAGCCGGGTGCCAATATCATTGACACGGTAGACCGCATTCGCGACGCCATTCCCGCGTTGGAGGCTTCGGTCCCCGCGGCAATTGATTTCACCATTGTGCTGGACCGCACCACCACGATCCGTGCTTCCGTGGCGGATGTCGAACGGACTCTGGCCATCTCCATTGCACTGGTGATTCTGGTTGTCTTTCTCTTTCTGCGCAACGTTCGCGCTACTCTGATTCCCAGTGTCGCGGTTCCCGTTTCGCTGATCGGCACGTTTGGCGTCATGTACCTGTGCCGGTACAGCATTGACAACTTGTCGTTGATGGCGCTGACCATCGCCACCGGCTTTGTGGTGGACGACGCCATCGTGGTGATCGAAAACATTTCGCGTTATCTCGAGCAGGGCATGAGCCCCATGGAATCCGCACTGAAGGGAGCGCAGGAAATCGGATTCACGGTGCTCTCTATCAGTATTTCCCTGGTCGCGGTCTTCATTCCCATTCTGCTGATGGGCGGAATTGTCGGGCGCCTGTTCCGCGAATTTGCCGTGACCTTGTCCGTCGCGATTCTTGTTTCGCTCGCAATTTCTTTGACCACTACGCCTATGATGTGTTCCCGGCTTCTAAGGAATCCCCACGAGGAAAAACACGGTCGACTCTTTCAGGCCAGCGAAAAGATATTTAACAGCGTGCTGGGTTTCTACGAACGCACCCTGAAATGGGTGCTGCAGCACTCGGCCATCACCCTCTTCGTTTTGTTTGTGACCATCGGTCTGAACATCTTCCTGTTCTGGATCGTGCCCAAAGGATTCTTCCCGCAGCAGGACAATGGCACCGTTTTCGGCGGCATCCAGGGCGCTCAGGATATTTCTTTTCAGGCCATGCAGAACTTGACGCTGCGCTTCGTGGACATCATCAAGACCGACCCTGCCGTGCAGAATGTCGGCGCATTCACGGGCGGCACCGGCGCCGTGAACACGGGATTTGTGTACCTCGCCCTGAAGCCTCTCAACGAACGCAAAATCAGTTCCAGCCAGGTGATCGATCGCCTCCGCCCCAAGCTGATTTCCTTGCCCGGTGCGACGGTTTTCCTGCAGGCGGGGCAGGATTTGCGCATCGGTGGCCGCCAGAGCAACGCGCAATATCAGTACACGCTGCAAAGCGACAACATTGACGATCTGGTGACTTGGGGCCCGCGTCTGCTCACCGAAATGCGCACGCTGCGCATTCTCACGGACGTCAACACCGACCAGCAGAACAGCGGCTTGCAGGCTTCGCTGGTTTACGATCGCGATACTGCGTCGCGCTTGGGCATCACGCCGCAAATGATCGACAACACTTTGTACGAAGCGTTCGGGCAGGCGCAAGTTTCCACCATGTACACGCCCCTGAATCAGTATCACGTGGTGATGGAGGTCGCGCCGCAATTCTGGCAGGACCCGGCGTCGCTGAATGACATCTATATCCGCCCGTCTATGGGTAAGGAAGTCCCGCTCAGCGCCGTTACGCACTACGCTCCGACGATAGCTCCGCTCGCAGTCAATCACCAGGGCCAGTTTCCGTCTGTTACGGTATCTTTCAATCTCGCCCCGGGCGTGGCGCTGAGCGACGCGGCTAACGCGATCAATCAGATGCAGCAGAAAATGGGCGTGCCATCCACGCTCCACGGAATGTTCTCCGGGACGCTGCAGGCTTTTCAGTCGTCGCTCTCGACCCAACCGTTTCTGATCATCACCGCGCTGCTGGCGGTTTACATCGTGCTGGGGATTCTTTACGAAAGTTACATCCATCCGATTACGATTATCTCCACGCTACCTTCCGCGGGCGTGGGCGCGGTCCTGGCGCTTTTGCTATTTCACATGGACCTCAACGTCATCGCGCTCATCGGCGTCATCCTGCTCATCGGCATCGTGAAGAAAAACGCCATTATGATGATTGACTTCGCCTTGGCGGCCGAACGCCAGGAGAACAAGACGTCGCAGGAAGCCATCTACCAGGCCTGCCTGCTGCGCTTTCGGCCCATATTAATGACCACCATGGCCGCATTATTTGGCGCGCTGCCGCTGGCCCTCGGCACGGGAACCGGCTCGGAATTGCGCCGTCCGCTGGGCATCACCATTATCGGCGGCTTGATCGTCAGCCAGATGCTGACTCTATACACCACGCCTGTTGTCTATCTATATCTCGATCGCATGCGGGTTCGCTGGGATCGCAAACACCATCTCCTGCTAGGTCCTGCGGCAGAGGAGCCGGCGGACTAATGAAAAATGTTTCGCAATTATTTCGAACGGCACGCAAATCGGTAGCACAATGGAATCATAAGACTTCGACCATGGAAAGAACTCACGCAAATTCACAAGCTCTAATCGTCTCCATCTTCGTTGCCGCGCTTATGTTTGGCGGTTGCACGGTCGGCCCAAAATATCAGCGGCCCACCGCGCAGGCTCCCGCAGCCTACAAGGAACTCACGCCCGCCGACTTCAGCAAGACCGACGGCTGGAAAGTGGCTCAACCGCAAGACAACGTCCTGCACGGAAATTGGTGGACGATATTCAACGATCCGCAACTGAATGCGCTGGAAGAGCAGGTGAATATTTCCAACCAGAACATTCAATCAGCCATGGCTAGCTACATGGCCGCGCGCGCTCTCGTGAAGGAAGCCCGGGCGCAATATTACCCGACGGTCTCCGTGGGCCCTTCGATTACGGGATCTCGTGAAGGCGCCGCGGCCTCCCTGGCCACGACACCCGGGACTTCGCTCTTTTACAGTCTGCCATTCGACGCCACCTGGGTTCCCGATCTCTGGGGCCGCGTGCGCAATCAGGTTCGCGCGAACACCGCTTCGGCGCAAGCCAGCGCGGCGGATCTCGAAAACGCGCGTTTGACGGCCCAGGCCGAAGTTGCCGTGGATTACTACTCGCTTCGCGGGCAGGACGATCTGAAGCAATTGCTCGACTCCACCGTGATCGCTTATCAGGAGTCGCTTGATCTCACCAAGGTTCTCTACGAGACGGGCATTGACTCCGACGAAGCGGTCGCGCAAGCCGAAACGCAACTCGAAACCACGCAAGCGGCGGATACCAACCTCGGTATTCTGCGTTCGCAGTTCGAACATGCCATCGCGATGCTGGTTGGGCAGCCGCCGTCCGCGTTTACGATTCCGGCTGAACCACTGAAATCAAATCCCCCAGCAATTCCCTTTGGTGTGCCGTCGCAGTTGCTCGAACGGCGCCCCGATATCGCCGCGAACGAACGGCTCATGGAACAAGCCAACGCGCTGATTGGTGTACAATACGCGGCCTACTATCCCACGCTCACTCTCAGCGCATCCGTCGGCCTTGAATCAAAGTCGTTCACTTCATGGTTTACATGGCCGAGCCGGTTTTTCTCGGCGGGGCCCGGCATGTCCGAAACCATTTACGACGGTGGGTTGCGCCACGCCACCGTCCTGCAATTTCGCGCGCAATATGACGAGACCGTCGCGAATTATCGCGAGACGGTCCTGACCGCTTTTCAGCAAGTGGAAGACAATCTCGCCGCGCTGCGAATTCTTTCTGTCGAAATTCAGCAGCAGGATACTGCCGTGACTTCCGCGGAACGCAATTTGAAGATCGCGACGGACCGCTACAAATTGGGAATCGATCCGTACCTCAACGTCATCACCGCGCAGACCACGCTCCTCAGCAACAAACAAACGGACGTGAATCTGCGGATTCAGCAAATGACTGCCAGCGTCCAACTCGTCGAGGCCCTGGGCGGCGGCTGGGATTCGACGCAAATTCCCACGCCCAGCCAGGTGCTGCATCAGGATTCGCCGCCCCAACCGCCGGGTCCACAAGGAACTCAGTAGGGAGTTTCGCAACTTGGCGCCGCCGTCGCGCCCAGTGCGTTCTATAAGCTTTTCCGCGTTCCAAGGGCTCGTGATTTTGGTATCGTGCTAAGTGCGCCGCAGCCGTTGCCACACGTCGCGGCCGAAGCGCAGATGGTTGTGTGAATCTCCTGCAAAATTACATCAACGGACATTTTGTGCGCGGCGCGCGCGAGTTCGCCGACGTGAATCCCGCCGATGGTTCCTTGATCGCGGAGGTATCCGAAGCCAGTCGCGAACAGATGGACGAAGCCGTAGCCGCCGCCCGCAATGCCCTGCGCGGAGAATGGGGCCGCATGGCGGTTCCGGCTCGCGCCGCGCTGCTGCACAAAATTGCCGACGGAATCGAAGCTCGCTTTCAGGATTTTCTGCACGCCGAAGTCGCGGACACCGGGAAACCCGTTGCGCTCGCGTCGCGCATTGACGTACCGCGAGGCGCTGCGAATTTCCGCGCTTTCGCCGACGTGATCAAGACCGCCGGCCTGGAATCATTTCGCACCGAAACTGCCGACGGCGTCATCGCATTAAACTACGCGGTCCGCAAGCCGCTCGGCGTCGTCGGAATCATCACGCCATGGAATCTGCCGCTCCTGCTGCTCACCTGGAAAGTGGCTCCCGCGCTGGCGTGCGGCAATTGTGTGATCGTCAAACCTTCCGAAGAAACTCCGGCCACGGCCACGTTGCTGGCGGAAGTGATGCAAGTCGCCGGAGTGCCCGCCGGCGTCTTCAATGTGGTTCACGGCTTCGGCCCCAACTCAGCCGGAGAATTTCTCGCCGCGCACCCGGGAGTGGACGCGATTACTTTCACCGGCGAATCCCGCACCGGAGCGGCGATCATGCGCGCGGTGGCTCCTACCGTGAAGCCGGTCTCCTTTGAACTGGGCGGCAAAAACGCGGCAATCGTTTTTGCCGACTGCGATTTTGACCAAGCGCTGCATGGCGTCGCCGATGCCGTCTTCCTCAATACCGGCCAGGTCTGTCTCTGCGCTGAACGCCTGTACGTCGAGCGCAAGCTCATGGATCGCTTCGTGACCGCGCTTAAGCAAAAGGCCGAATCCTTGCGCGTCGGATGGCCAATGGATCAGGCCACGACCACCGGCCCCTTGATTTCCAAAGGTCATCGCGACAAAGTTCTCTCGTACTACCAGCTGGCGCGCGAAGAGGGTGCGACGATCGTCAGCGGCGGCGGCGTTCCAAAATTCAACGACGGTCGCGACCGAGGATTTTACGTCGAGCCCACAATTTTCACCGGGCTGCCGGAATCCGCGCGCTGCGTGAAGGAAGAAATCTTCGGTCCCGTATGCCATATCGCACCGTTCGACACCGAAGAAGAAGCCATCGCCAAGGCCAACGACACGCAGTACGGCCTGGCAGGTTCGGTCTGGACCACAAATCTGAAGCGCGGCCATCGCGTCGCAGAAAAACTGCGCGTCGGAATCACCTGGGTGAATTGCTGGTTTCTGCGCGACCTGCGCACGCCCTTTGGCGGAATGGGTCTTTCCGGCATCGGCCGCGAGGGCGGGGTACATTCTCTGAACTTTTATTCCGAACTGAACAATATCTGCGTTAAGTTGAGTGATTGATGGTAATCGAGAGCAAGGTCGTTCCCGGGAAAGCGCAGCCGCGCGGCAAATTCCCGCACGTCAAACGCGCCGGCGATTATCTTTTTGTTTCGGGCACCAGTTCTCGCCGCGCGGATAATACGATTGCGGGAGCGGAGGCCGATGCCCTGGGCGCAACGCAACTCGATATTCGCGCGCAAACGCGCGCCGTGATCCACAATATCAGCGATATTCTCGCCAGCGTCGGCGCAAAATTAAGCGACGTTGTCGAAATTTCCAGCTACCTGGTGAACATGAATGACTTTGCCGGCTACAATGAAGTCTACAACGAATACTTCAACGAGAACGGTCCGGCGCGCACCACTGTCGCCGTCCATCAATTACCTCACCCGCATCTCCTCATCGAGATGAAAGCGATCGCCTACAAGCCAATCGCCGAATCGGAGGGAAAAAAATAATGCCGTCCATCAAAACCATGAAAGCTTTCAATTTTCAGGGCTGGATTGACGCCAATCGCGACAAATTAAAGCCGCCCGTGGGCAATGCCCAGGTTTGGGATGACGGCGACATTATCGTCACGGTGGTCGGCGGGCCGAACCAGCGCGTGGACTATCACGACGATCCCACCGAGGAATTTTTCTATCAGCTAAAGGGCGACATTTTTATTCGCGTGATGGAACAGCCCGGCGAGCCGCCCATCGAGATTCCCATCCAGGAGGGAGAAATTTTCCTGCTCCCGAAACACGCGCGGCATTCCCCGCAGCGTCTTGCGCCCGGAACAATCGGCCTGGTCGTCGAAATTCCTCGACCCGAAGGCGTCAAAGACGGCTTCGAATGGTACTGCGGCAAATGCCACCATCTGATTTATCGCGCCGAAGTGCTCTTGAAAAGCATCGTCACGGACTTGCCGCCACTGTTCGAAAAGTTTTATCAGAACGAAAAGTTGCGGGTGTGCCCCAACTGCGGCGAAGTCCACCCGGGAAAGCCGGTAAAGAAGTAGCGCGTATTTTGCGCAGCGGAAACAAAATGCCAGTCACCGACATTCACACACATTTCTTCCCGGAAACGTGGCCGGATCTCGCGGCGCGATTCGGCACGCCTGATTGGCCGTCGATCAAACACACCGAGCCTGGTAAAGCCGTGATCATGATCGGCGATCGCGTGTTCCGTCATGTCACTTCCGCGTGCTGGGATGCGAACGTGCGCCTGGAAGAAATGGATCGCGACGGCATCACTCATCAGATCGTTTCCGCCACGCCCGTGCTTTTTGCCTACAACCGCGAACCGCAGCAGGCGCTGGATTGCTCTCGCATTTTTAACAACGCGGCGCTGGAACTCTGTGCTCGCGGCAAGGGACGATTGCGCGCGCTCTGCCAGGTGCCACTGCAGGACATTGATGCTTCCTGCGCCGAACTCACTCGTTGCATGCGCGCCGGGCATCTTGGCGTGCAGATCGGCAATCACATCGGCGATAAGAATCTTGACGACCCGGGGATCGTCACGTTCCTACACCATTGCGCGGACGAAGGCGCCGCCGTGTTCGTTCATCCCTGGGACATGATGGCTGTGCAGCGCATGCCGAAATACATGATGTCGTGGACCGTGGGCATGCCGGCAGAAACGCAGCTGTCGCTCGTGGCGCTGATCGTCAGCGGCGCGCTCGACCGCTTGCCCGAGAGTTTGCGCATTTGCTTCGCGCACGGCGGCGGAAGTTTCGCATTTCTTCTCGGCCGCCTGCAGAATGCGTGGGAACAGCAGGAACTCTGCCGCGGCGCCGCACAATTTCCTCCGAACCACTATCTCGACAGGTTCTATGTCGATTCCGCGGTCTTCGACCAGTGCACGCTGCAATTTTTGGTGGAGATCATGGGCGCGGACCGCGTGCTGCTTGGCTCGGACTATCCGTTCCCACTCGGTGAAGAACGCGTAGGCTCTCTCATTCGCGAGAGTCAATTGTCGCCGGAGACGAAAACGAAGCTGCTCGGCGCGAATGCGCAGACATGGCTCGGCCTGCCGCCGGAAGCGGGCGAGCCGGGCATAAGTAAGGTTGCGCAAACAAACAGTTCCTTCGGCTGTCCAGCTCGCGGCGACGCGCACAACGTCAACCCGACAAACAAGAAGGATGCCGCACAATCCGGAAGGAAATTAACTTACAGCTCCTATCTCCAGGTTCCGGAGCTATTGCGCCTCCAGCATCCGGAATCCTCTCCCGAGCACCACGACGAATTGCTTTTCATCATTGTTCACCAGACCTACGAGCTCTGGTTCAAGGAATTGCTGCACGATCTCGATGCCGTCGTCGCGAACCTGCGCGCCACCTGTGAGAATCCCACCTCGCGCGACGGCGTGTACGAAGCCGCCCGCCTGCTGCGCCGCTGCACCGAAATTATGCGCGTGCTGGTCGAGCAGTTCACCATCCTCGAAACGATGTTGCCCACGCACTTCCTCGCATTTCGCGAAAAGCTGGCCCCCGCGAGCGGTTTTCAGTCCGAGCAATTCCGCGAGCTGGAATTCCTTTGCGGCCTGAAAGACGAAAAAATGCTGCGTTATCACGAGCTCACGCCGGAAACGCACGCCATCCTGTTCCGCCGCCTGCGTGAAGATTCGCTGCGCGACGTATTTTTCAAGGCCCTGGAAGCTCTGGGCACCTTGCAGCCGCCCAGCGCAGCGGCGACCGAAGAAGAAAACTTTCAAGCCCGCGCCAAAGCGATTCACGCGCTCTACCGCGACGAACGCCATCATCGCGACTGGATTGACGTCTGCGAACGCCTCACCGAATTCGACGAACTGGTGGTGAGCTGGCGCCTGCGCCACATCCAAATGGTCGAGCGCACGATTGGCATTCGCATGGGAACAGGCGGCAGCGCCGGCTCATCCTACTTAAAGCTCACGCTGGAGAAGAAATTCTTCCCGGAATTGTGGGAAGCGCGAACGTATCTGGAAGGATGATCGCTTGAGCCGCGATCCTGCCGCGGGCCACACGCCTTTTGACGACATGCCGAATCGACCCAACACAATAACGCTCGTTGGCGCCGGCCTCACGGGTCCTCTGCTTGCAATTTCTCTGGCGCAACGCGGATTCCCGGTGCAGATTTTCGAGCGCCGCCCGGATATGCGCTTGACGCGTGCCAGCGCCGGCCGCTCCATCAACCTCGCCGTATCCTCGCGCGGAATTCACGCCCTGCGCGAAGCCGGCCTGTGGGACCAGATGAGCCGCATCATCATCCCGATGAAAGGCCGCATGATGCATTCGCTCGCGGGCGAACTCACCTTCCAGCCTTACGGCCAAAACGACACGGAGGTCATCAATTCCATTTCGCGCGCGGACTTGAACGTCGCACTGATGAATGCCGCGGAAGCCGAGGGCGTACAAATTCATTTCTGCGAACGCTGCATCGGAATGGATTGGACCACCGGCGCCGCGCGATTCCGCAACGAAGAGTCCGGCCGCGAAATCAACGTAGATTCCGAAGTCGTGATCGGCACGGACGGCTCCGCCTCCGCCATCCGTCAGGATATGCAGAAACTGGGCCGTGTGAAGTTCTCACAGGAAGTTCTCGATTACGGTTATAAGGAATTGACGATCGCCGCGGGCCCAGGCGGAAAGCATATTCTCGAACCAAACGCTTTGCATATCTGGCCGCGCGGCGCCTACATGTTGATCGCGTTGCCGAATATTGACGGCACTTTCGCCTGCATTCTGTTCCTGCCGTTCGAAGGCCGCGAAAGTTTCGCCAGCCTCGATACCGGTGAAAAAGCTCAGCGGTTTTTCGCGGAGCGATTTGCTGATGCGGTTCCGCTGATGCCGCAGCTCCAGGAAAATTACACGGGGAATCCGGTTGGCTCGATGGCCACCGTCAAATGCGCGCCCTGGCAAATGGATGGAAAGGTGCTGCTGCTCGGCGATGCTGCCCACGCCATCGTGCCCTTCTTCGGCCAGGGCATGAATTGCGCGTTCGAAGATTGCACCGCATTTCTCGAACTGCTCGATCGTCACGGCCCCGACTGGAAGAAATTATTTCAGGAATTCGACCAGGCCCGCAAGCCCAACACGGATTCCATCGCGGACATGGCCCTGGAAAACTTCATCGAAATGCGCGATCGCGTCGCGGATCCCCGGTTTCTTTTCCGAAAGAAAGTCGAGCTCGCCCTGGAAGCCAAATATCCGCGCCATTTCGTGCCCAAATATGCGATGGTGACGTTTCATCGCGTCCCGTACTCGGTCGCGCTGTCCCGCGGAGAGATTCAGGATCGCCTCCTGGCGGAATTGTGCGATCCCATCTCTCGCATCGAAAATCTCGACTGGAAAAAGGCAGACCACTTGATTCGTCGAGACCTGACGCCGTTGGAGACTCTCTAAGTGCCCACCGTCAAGTTCGAGGCCGGCCGTGATTTCGCGCAGGCGATGACAGCGGCGGACCCGCTCGCGGCCTATCGCGATCGTTTCCACATTCCCAAGACGTCCGCGGGTTCCGACTGCGTTTATCTCTGCGGCCATTCCCTGGGCCTGCAACCAAAATCCGCGCGCGCCTGTGTCGAACAGGAACTGCAGGAGTGGGCACGCTTAGCAGTCGAAGGCCACTTTCACGCCAGAAATCCCTGGATGCCGTATCACGAACGATTGACGGCACCGACCGCGCGGCTCGTGGGAGCGTTGCCCAGCGAAGTAGTCGTGATGAACTCGCTCACCGTGAATCTGCACTTGATGATGGTTTCTTTCTATCGGCCCACGCCGTCGCGCAACAAAATCGTCATTGAATCGAGCGCTTTTCCGTCCGACCAGTACGCCGTGCAATCGCAGATCAGCTTCCACGGATACGACCCGGCGGCGTCTCTGCTTGAGATTGCGCCACGCTTCGGCGACACGGCGATTCGCACCGAAGACATCGAAACGCTAATCGCGGAAAAAGGCCAACAGGTCGCGCTGGTCCTGCTCGGCGGGGTGAATTACTACACAGGGCAGGCATTCGATTGTTCACGTATCACGGAAGCCGCGCGGGCCCAGGGTTGCGTCGTCGGTTTCGACATGGCGCACGCCGCCGGAAATCTGCAACTGCAGCTTCACGATTGGGGCGTGGATTTCGCGGTGTGGTGCAGCTACAAATATCTCAATGGCGGGCCCGGTTGCGTCGCGGGATGCTTCGTCCACGAACGTCACGCGCGGAATCAGGAATTGCCGCGATTCGCGGGCTGGTGGGGCCACGATAAGAGCAGCCGCTTCCAGATGCCGTCGCGTTTTCAGCCCATCGCCGGCGCCGAAGGCTGGCAGCTGAGCAATCCCTCCATTCTGTCCATGGCCGCGCTGCGCGCCTCAATGGAAATCTTTGACGAAGCTACAATCGCGCGCCTGCGCGCCAAGAGCGAAACTCTGACAAGCTACCTGGAATTTCTTCTCGCTCAAGAGGAGTGCGAAAACTTTTCCATCTTGACGCCACGTGATCCCTCGCAACGCGGCGCCCAGTTGTCTTTGCAAATAAAGAAAGGCGGCCGCGGCGTTTGCGAGCGCCTGGCCCAACGGGGAATAATCTGCGACTGGCGCGAGCCGGACATCCTGCGCGTCGCGCCGGTTCCGCTGTACAACTCCTTCTTGGACGCCCACACGTTCGCGGATAAATGTCTTGTGGAAATGAAAGCTTGAGATTCGCGCCATGAATCGCGCGCCCGCGCCGCGTAGCCCTTGCCTGGTTACGTGCCTTTGTCCTTCGTCCCGTGGATTAGTTCGACGGTGGCTTGACCTAAAACCCTCTCGCGATCAGCCAGCCCGAACACAATGTCGAAGTGATTCGTTCCGGCAACTTCAAACGCGGAAACCGGAAATCCAGAACTGACCAGTGCCCTGGCGAATGCCCGGCTCTGCCGTTTGAATTCCGCTGTCTCGTTTTCGCCCCACGCGACGATTGTTTTCAGAGGTCGCCCCCGCTTCAGGCGCAGCGGACTCAGCGTCGCGAGATCCTCGGCAGTGAGATGCAGTGCCGCGTCAATATAAGTGCCCGTCAATGGCTCGAGATCGTAAATCCCGCTGAGCAGCACGACGCCAGCAACCGCGTCGTCAGGAATACCACGCGCAGCCTGCCAGCCTTCCATCAAGAGCATCGCGGCAAGATGCGCACCGGCGGAATTGCCCGAAACATAAATGCGGCGCGGATCGAATCCCAGCGCCGGAGCCTGCCGATGCAGCGAGGCAATCGCCTGCCGGCATTGCTCGACAATCGTTCCCAGCGTGGCCCGCGGCGCCAAAGTATAATCAATCGCCGCAAACGCAATTCCATTCGTCACACAATCCGGTGCCGCAAAAAGCGATTCGTTCTTCGATAGCTCCTGCCAATAACCTCCATGAAAATAAACCAGCAAGGGCGCATCAGCGGACGCCGCTGGAAAATAATCAAACGTCTCATCCGGTCCATCGCCCCAGAGCAAATTGTTCTGGCAGCGAAATCGTTGCTCCGCGTCGCGGCTGCGCGCGGCGTAGGCTTCCAGGTACGGCGCGATCGCAGCCACACAGCTGCTCGGCGAATACTGCCGCTCGCGTTCGGCCAGCGGCCAATTGCGCCAGTTCGAGGGATCGTTTGTCATGTGGGGTAGGGCTACTCTGTTTCGAGAGAAACAATACTACAAGACGGCCGAGGCGCTGTGGAATCGCGCTCCGGTTTGCAAAGCAGGCGGGGTGGAGCTCGATGTATCGGTTCAGAGTGCTCGATGCTGAAGATTGTTCCGGAGAGGAGGCGCGCCCGTCAGATGTAAGCTTCGTCGCGCACGTTAGCCGGGCGCAGCGATTCCGTGGATGGATCAACGGACGCAGCGTCCCAGGTGCGCACCAATCCGGAAAAATGATAATACCAGCAGACGTCCGGCACCCCGCGCTGGAACAACCTGGTGATCTCGTCCGCCACCGTTCCATCGCCCTTCTTCATCGTGAAAAACAGCGCAAAATCCACCGCAGCAATTCGTGTAAGCGTCGCCGCCAGCGATTCGATCTCTTTCTTTTTCTCGTTTAGCAGCGCCCGCCATTCGTCCGCGGCATCATGGTCCAGCATTCCGAAAAAAGTCTCGCCTCCCGCAAGCAGCGTGGGATGTTTCCGCAGGAGGGCCAGTTGATTCGCGCCATAAGCCGTAGCGCGCCGTATCAGGTCCGCAGCCGTAAACGGAAGATGCGCGTGGATGGCTTGCGCCTCGGGGACGTAGCGGACGGAAAATCTCTTGCGGCTCAATCGCACCCCGAGATCCGAATCCTCCGCCACGCGGAAGCGTGCATCGAACGAGCCGGCCGCGAGCAGCGCGTCCCGCTTCACGCATGAATTGCAGGTCACCACGTAGGCGTACTCCCAATACTCGCCGGCCCGCAGCGTCAGCTGTGGAAAAAAGAAAGGGCTTTGCGTCAGGAATCGCGTCAGCGCCCGCTCTTGCGCCGCCGGCGGAAAACGAAAATCGCCCAGCACGCATTGCCGTATGTCGCCGCGATTCTGATGAACATTCCAATGCCGGGCGAGCAGGTCAGAGGCGGAAATTGTGTTGTCGTTGCTGAGCACCAGATACGCACCGCGCGCGTGTTGCACACCGCGCCGCCGCGCCGTTTCATTTCGGCACGGACCGCATCTCGTTCATCACGCCATCCGAATCGCAAATGCGACAGAAATTACCGCGAGGGCTGCTGCTGCGTCAAACAATGAAGCGTGCCAAATCCCCAGACCAGATCCACCGCATGGATGCCAACCACCGCGCGCCCTGGAAACAATTCACCGAGAAGCCCGAGTGCCAGGCGGTCATTCGGGTCATTGAAAGTAGGAACCAACACCGCCGAATTTGCGATATAAAAATTCGCGTAGCTTGCGGGCAGCCGCACGCCTTCGAAATGCAGCGGCGCGGGCATGGGCAGCTCCACTACCTCGAGCCTGCTTCCATCCTCGAGTCGCGCGCCGCGCAAACGCTCCCGGTTATCCTCAAGCGGCCTGTAGTTCGCGTCACGCCGGTTTTTCTCGCGCACCAGCACCACCGTGCGCGCGTTCACAAACCGGCAAAGATCGTCCACGTGTCCGTGCGTATCGTCGCCCGCGATGCCCTTGCCCAGCCACACAATATTTTGTACGCCGAGACTTTCGCGCAGAGCCGTTTCCGTGTCCGCCCGGCCGAAACCCGGATTGCGCACCTGCCGTTTTTGATCCAGCAAACATTCCTCGGTCGTGAGCACGGTGCCGCGACCATTCACGTCAATGCTTCCGCCTTCCAGCACCACGTCGCGTCCGTCGTAGCGCACCGGCAGAATAGGATATTTCAAGCGTTGCGCCACCTGCCCCGGAATCGCATCGTCTTTCTGCCAGTCGGGATACCGCGCCCAGGCGTTGAACCGGAATCGAGCGATAGCCACTCCGCGCCGCGGCTTGCTACGCCTCACAAAAAGCGGCCCGAAGTCGCGGGTCCATCCGCGATTTGTCGGGAAACGAAAAAACTGCACGCGCTTCAAATCGACGCCGGTTCTTTTCAGAACGTCGCGAACTTGCTTTTCATGTGCGAGTGAATTCACCAGGATTCGCACGATTTCGCCCGGCGCAATCTTGCGCACGATTTCGCCATACACCCATTGAATCGGTTCGAGCTTGTCCGGCCAATCCGTGGGATTGTGCGGCCAGCCGATCCATGTGGCCTCGTGCTGTTCCCATTCGGCAGGCATGGAAAAACCCAGGGCAGCAGGCGTGGCTTGTTTATCCATAAGGTTTGTACGGATCGGCCGTTTCAAGGTTTGTCGTCGAGGAATCGTTGCTCGATGCCGTGATAAGCGTCAATGCGGCGGTCGCGCAGGAACGGCCAATTGCGGCGCACATCTTCCAGGTGCGCCAGGTCTACCGTGCCGTACAAAATGTCCTCGCGATCGGTGGAAGCCTCCGCGGTCACCACTCCTTGCGGGTCGCACAAGAATGATCCGCCCCAGAATTCCAGGCCGTCGCCGCCGGTGGCGGGAATTTCATGGCCCACGCGATTCACCGCCGCCACGTAAATCCCGTTGGCAATAGCGTGTCCGCGTTGTACCGTCCGCCAGGAATCGCGTTGCGCCGCTCCATTCGATTCCTTTTCGCTGGGATGCCACCCGATCGCCGTCGGATAAAAAACAATGCACGCACCGTTCAATGCCGCCAGGCGCGCTCCCTCCGGGTACCACTGATCCCAGCAGATCAGCGTGGCGATTTTCCCCGCTTGCGTCTCAAATGCTCGAAACCCCAAATCCCCCGGCGTGAAATAAAATTTCTCGTAATACGCAGGATCGTCGGGAATGTGCATCTTCCGGTAAACTCCCGCGATCTTGCCGTCCGCGTCAATAATCGCCGCGGTGTTGTGATAGACGCCGGCCGCCCGCCGCTCAAATAGCGGCGCCACCACCACGACGCGCGCCTTCTGCGCCACGCGACCCAGCGTTTCAGTCGTCGGGCCAGGAACCGCTTCGGCCAAATCGAAATTGGCGGTATCTTCCCGCTGACAAAAATATTGCGATTGAAATAATTCCGGCAGGCACACCACCTGCGCGCCGTTGCGCCCCGCCTCTTCGATTTTTGCAGTGGCCCGCGCGAGGTTCTCCTGCGGATTGTGACTCACGGCCATCTGCACCAGGCCGACTCCAAATTTTGTTTGCGTTGTCACGCTAAGAAAATCTACACGAATATTCGATGCAGGGCCACCTGCAAAAGGCGCAAGTCCGCGCGCACGTTGAGTCTGAGGGATTGTCGAATCATCACGCCTCGCACAGTTCCAGTGGGCCATTGCGCGTGACGCCCGGGGTTACCGGCCCGCGAAGCCCTTGCCTATCGATAACCCCTCGATGAGTCCAGGGGTTCCCAGCAGGCATCGAATCCGGTACCATTAGAGTCTAAGTAATATGCGCAGAGCAGAGCGGTGCCTGCGCCAGGCAAGCTGCAAAAGGATCAGATGGGAGTTCCAGTTTCACAGATGTGGACGACGGCTTCCTACGTCATCAGCCAAAGGCTGAAAGGACGCAAGCACTACCCGTTCGTCCTGATGCTGGAACCGCTTCTGCGCTGCAATCTGGCCTGCGCCGGCTGCGGCAAAATCCAATATCCCGCACACGTTTTGAAGAAGCAGCTAACCCCCGAGGAATGTTTTCGCGCCGTCGAAGAATGCGGCGCGCCCATGGTCAGCATCCCCGGCGGCGAACCTCTGATGCATCCCCAGATCGCCGAAATCGTGGACGGCCTGGTGGCGCGCAAGAAATATATCTACCTCTGCACCAACGCGTTGCTCCTGAAAGAAAAGCTGCACCTCTTCACGCCCAGCAAATATTTGTCTTTTTCCGTTCACATGGATGGCCAGCGCGCGGAACACGATTTCGCCGTTTGCCGCGAAGGCACCTACGACAAAGCCGTCGAAGCGATCCAGCTCGCCCTGCAGCGCGGCTTCCGCGTAACCACCAACACCACGCTTTTCGACGGCGCCGATGCGCAAAGTGTGCGCCAGTTCTTCGACGATATGATGGACCTCGGCGTCGAAGGCATGATGCTTTCGCCCGGCTACACCTACGACAAAGCTCCCGACCAGGAACATTTCCTCAGCCGGAAAAAGACGCGCGAGCTTTTCCGCCAGATTTTGAGCAACCGCAGCGAGCGCTGGCGCTTCAACCTCAGCCCTCTGTTCATGGAATTTCTCATGGGCAAGCGCAATTACAAGTGCACGCCATGGGGCATGCCCACCTACAATATTTTCGGCTGGCAGAAGCCCTGCTACTTGCTGCAAGACGGCTACGCCGACACTTTTGAGGAATTGGTTCGCGAAACGGATTGGGACCGTTACGGCACCGAAAGCGGCAATCCCAAGTGCGCGAACTGCATGGTCCACAGCGGCTATGAAGCCAGCGCTGTGGACGATATGTTCGGTTCGCTCGGCGGATTCCTCAGCACAGTGCGCGCCACGATTTTCAACAAATACAAAGATCCCGATGCCATGGGCGGCACCCCGAAAAACTCCGGAAACAATTCCGGCCAGCTCGTGCAAATCGCGATTTCGCCGAAGGCATAGCCGCCCGCCATCGCCATGTCAGATCCCCACACATCTATGTCGCCTGAATCGGGCGGAGAAGAACGTCTCGGCATCGTGCACGAAAATCTGGAGGGGTGGATTCCCGCGCTGGCGTCGGTTTCAGAAATTCACGAGGCGCTCGAGAAGGCCTTCGACTATCGCGGCGACCTCACCATCACCCTGAAAAACGGCCAGAAAGTAGAAGGCTACATCTTCGATCGCAAGATCAAAGGCCCCGCGCTCTGCGATTGCTTCATCCGCGTGATGCCCAAGGACCAGCCGGGAAAACTCTCCATCTCCTATAGCGATATCGCCGCACTGGCGTTCACCGGACGCGACACGGCTGCTGGTAAGAGCTTCGCTGCGTGGGTAAAGAAGTACAACGAAAAGAAAGCCGCCGGAGAGAAGAACATCGGTATTGACGCGGAACCGCTCGACTAGCCGCCACAATCATGGGGTGGCGCTCTTTTTTGTGCGCGCAGCCCTCTGCTCCTGATATTCCTGCCACGTAAGATAAACGATCACCGCGTCAAATGCCGTCAGCCAGATCAGCGCCCAGGAATGTGTGTGCGTGAAGCGATGCACCTGGTAGACCATGAACGCAGTGAAAACCGCGATCGTCAGCGGGTAGGCCCAGATCTTATTGAGCATAAGGCAAATCACCAGCACCAGCTTAACCACTCCGTGCGCGAGCAAATACATAGACGCGAACTCGGTGCCGTTATCCGCGAACCGATGTGAAGCATTCAGCACATGCACGGCAAACGGGTGACGCGGCGCGTCTGCCAGCAGGTTCTCGCCCAGCCTGCGCACGATCTCGTTCATCTGCGATGGTTTTACGAACCACAACAGCAGGCCGCTGGCAATTTCGAACAAGGCGCCCACGCCCTTCAGCGATATGCCTACCTCAAATGACTGGTGCAGGATCGATTTGCGCTGCATGGTTTGGTGGTCGCTACGAAGAATGGCGCTCCAGCGTCGCCAGCTGCTCCGCAAAATGTTCGCGCCAATCGAGCGGCAACGCTTCCAACTGCGTCACTCGCTGCAACAAAGCACGATCCGTTCCTTCGTTGAAAAGCTTGTTGATGTCGCTCACTGCAATGCCGTTCGCGTCTTCCTGAATTCGCTCGATCGCGTCGCCTGCTGCCACCAGCCCTTCCTCGATCACTGAAAGATAAAATCCGGAGCGCCCGCTCTGCAGAAAACGCTTCAAAATATCATCCCGCTGAAATGTGGCAGCCAGTTTGAAACATGGCAGGCGCGGCTGCGTCACTTGCACGGTAGCCTGTCCGATCCGCAGGACGTCGCCAATGTGCGTATCGGCCTCGTTTAGTCCTTCCGTCGTCAGATTTTCGCCGAACTGCCCCCAGGGAAAATCGACCTCCGGCAATTCCTTCTTCCAGAACTGGTAGTGCTCCGAAGGATACGCGTACACCGCCTTGTAAGGGCCTCCGTGCACGGACAAATCCGCCTGCCGGTCGCCATCCAAATCAAGCTCCCGCATCATCACGGGACCATGGACCGGCTTCTTAAAAATGCCGGTATTAAACGTCTGACCCTTCCATGCCACCAACCGCGGCAGGGCGACGTTTACGGATAACACTTTCATTTTTTCTCTCTGCATGTTTTCCAACGCAGCAGCAAGCTGGACTCCGCGTACTCGTTCCCCGTTGGGCGCACAGGTTACAGTGTATCAGTCACGCTAAGAAACTCGTTCCGTACAAGCGTTTTTTGTATGCCCGTCGGCCTGGGCCCGCTTCGTACTGGCAATAGAAAGCCGCGAGCCGCCGCACGCACTGTCACAGATTTTCCTTCTTCTTTGGATATAATCTCCTTGCTACTCACGTTTTGAGGAGCAGCTATCATGGCCAAGAAGCGCTTCAAAGATCTCAGCGAGAAGGAAATCCTCGCGCTCGCGATCCAACTCGAAGAAGAGGACGCCCGCGTATACAGCGACTTCGCCGACGGTCTGCGCGACACCTACGCCTCCACCGCGAAAATGTTCGAGGACATGCAGGCCGAAGAGTCCCGGCATCGCCAGAGCCTGATCGATCTCTACCAACAGCGCTTCGGCAATCACATTCCGCTGATTCGCCGCCAGGACGTAAAGGGATTCGTCGAACGCCGCCCGGAGTGGCTCGTCCGCCCGCTCGGTATCGACAAGGTGCGGAAGCAAGCCGAGATCATGGAACTGGAAACAGAACGCTTTTACGAGCGCGCTCTACAACAAATTTCCGATGCTTCCACTCGCAAACTGCTCGGCGACCTGGCGGAAATCGAACGCCAGCATTACGCCGCCGCAGAATCCATCGAAGAAAAACAAGCCGCATCGGGTGCTCGCAAGGAAGAAGACACATCGAAGAAGCGCCTCTTCATGTTGCAGATCGTGCAACCCGGCCTCGCCGGCCTGATGGATGGTTCCGTCTCGACTCTGGCCCCCATTTTTGCGGCGGCGCTCGCTACGCACAAGACCCGAGAAGCTTTTCTGGTCGGCCTCGCCGCCTCGCTCGGCGCCGGAATCTCGATGTCGTTTGCCGAGGCGCTTTCTGACGACGGTTCTCTCACCGGCCGCGGCAAGCCGCTGCTCCGAGGAGTCGTCACAGGCTCCATGACCACGCTCGGAGGCTTGGGGCACACGCTGCCTTTTCTGATCGCCGATTTTCACATTGCCTTTACCGCCGCGGTTGCCGTCGTCGTCATCGAGCTCGGTATCATCAGCTTTGTTCGCCATCGTTATATGGATATGCCGATTATTTCCTCCGCCGTACAGGTGATCGTTGGAGGCGGCCTCGTCTTCGCCGTGGGAATTCTGATCGGCAGTTCGTGAGCGACGCCCGTCCGCTCACCGTCCCGGGCTGCTCGCCGACATTTCCTACATGAACACTTTGATTAATTCTTTGTTTTTGCGCCCGCCCTGTTCACGGTATCGTTGACTTAGTTTCCTGCTCCCTTGGGGCGTGCCGGCCATGAAAAGGCTCAGTTTTCTGGTATCGCTGATCACCAATGATAATGATTACCAACTCGAACAGGCCCGTGCTGCGGAAGTAACTGCGCAGCGTCTCGGCGTTGACGTAGACATCGTCTATGCCGGCAACGACTCCATCAATCAAAGCCAGCAATTATTGAACGTGATTCAAGGTGATAACACGAAGCATCCCGACGCCATTATCTTCGAGCCCGTTAGCGGCACTGCTCTCCCTCACGTAGGCCGCGCCGCCGCAGCCGCCCAGATCGCCTGGGTCGTGCTCAACCGCCAGGCTGAATATCTCTCCGATCTTCGCCGCAGCAGCCGCGCGCCCGTATTTTGCGTAAGCTCCGATCATTTGGAAGTCGGGCGCATCCAGGGCCGTCAGCTCGCGGCTCTGGTTCCACAAGGTGGCGCCGCATTATTTATTCAGGGGCCGTCGGATACCGCAGCCGCCGTGCAACGCAGAATCGGTATGCAGGAAACGATGCCCCGCAACATCAAGCTCATCGCGATGAAAGGCCAGTGGACTCAGGAAAGCGCATTCAATGCGGTATGTTCCTGGCTGCGCTTGTCCACTTCTCATAAATTGCCAATTGATGCGGTGGTCGCGCAGAACGACGCGATGGCCCTCGGCGCAAGAAAAGCGCTCATGGAACAATCGCACGCAGCGGTGCGCGATAAAGTTTTGAGCCTGCCCTTTATGGGTTGCGATGGACTTGCCAACACCGGCAAGAAGCAGGTTGGCAGCGGAGCTCTCGCCGCAACGGTGGTGATTCCGCCCAACACAATTCTCGCGGTTGAAATGACTTTCAAAGCGTTGCAGGAAGGCGGCGCGCGCCCCTCCGAGCTCGTTTTAACCGAGCCCGTATCTTTCCCCCAGCTCAGTGAGCTCTCCGCTAAGCGTCTTGAAAATAAAGGCGCTCTAACTACGTAAGTAAACCGCGAACAATACCGACTCGCTGACGAATAACTACGCATCGCGGCAGTCCGGAAGCAGGCTAAGAAATCCACAGGCAACGAATTATTCACAGCAGATTAACGCTTGACACTTTTAATGCTGTTCGGTAGTATCGGGGTTCGTCTGTAGTCCTTCCAGCTGGCCTGGATTGACCTGCTCTTTGACAATCGGATGATACATGCCAGAACCCGTTTGGTTACGGTTCGTGCGCCGGGTGTACCGGTGTACGTACCACATTTGAGATAACCGAGCGATTTAAACAGTTCGTTCCCATCCGTGGCATTTCGATGCGAATCGACCATGCACACGAGTGGAAACACCAGATTTCAAACGAGAGTTTGATCCTGGCTCAGAGCGAACGCTGGCGGCGTGCTTAACACATGCAAGTCGAACGCGCAGCATTCTGTAGCAATACAGGGTGTGGGCGCGTGGCGAACGGGTGCGTAACACGTGGATAACCTTCCTTCAGGTGGGGAATAACCCAGTGAAAATTGGGCTAATACCGCATAACATGACGATGGCACATGCTGTTGTCTTCAAAGGCGCAAGTCGCCAGAAGAGGGATCCGCGGCCGATTAGCTTGTTGGCGAGGTAATGGCTCACCAAGGCATTGATCGGTAGCCGGACTGAGAGGTTGGCCGGCCACACTGGAACTGAGACACGGTCCAGACTCCTACGGGAGGCAGCAGTGGGGAATCTTGCACAATGG